>ERZ842401.8-NODE-8-length-242265-cov-16.594942_pt1 | contig 242265 bp, 224 predicted proteins | sample MGYA00521270_ERZ842401 | MGnify/ENA primary metagenome ERZ842401 (study PRJEB31892, sample SAMEA3878208) | bioreactor metagenome | biome: Moose rumen | place: Sweden | collected 2011-10 | study: EMG produced TPA metagenomics assembly of the PRJEB12797 data set... | reverse complement strand
CCGCTAGTGTATCAGTTGTGACGCCAGTTGCATAAGCTGAGTAGCTATGTTCGGAAGGGATAACCGCTGAAAGCATCTAAGTGGGAAACCCCCTCTAAGATAAGATACCTATAGCGCAAGCTGTGAGAAAACTGTAAGACTAACAGTTAGATAGGCCAGAAGTGTAAGTGCTGTGAAGTATTGAGCTGACTGGTACTAAAAATCAAAAACTTGTTCTAAATTTCATGGTTGTGATTTGTGTGAGATTAGAAATTGTTCAGGGGAAAAATTATTGGTGGCCAATGCTACAGGGACACACCCGGATCCATGCCGAACCCGGCAGTTAAGCCTGTAAGCGTCGATGGTACTATGTGGGGTACACATGGGAGAGTAGACCGTCGCCAGTTTAAATTAGAGAGAGGGAGTTTCATTGTGAGACTTCCTTTTTTTTGTCTTGTATTTCCAAAATATTATGATAACAAAACCCTTTATCGAACTCAGACTGGACATGTATTTACGAATTATGCTCCCATTCAAGATGAGATTTACTGCACATAAAAATCTCTTCTGAAAGATTCGAATAGTCCATCTTGAAAGTCTTAGCCACCATAACCTATGGTATCATAAACTTATTTTTCCATGCACTGGAGGATAGAGCGCCGGTTAGGACTGACTCGAGCGCCAATGCAGGGTTTACAAGAGTGCGAAAAACCTCGGGGCTTGACAGAGCCCAGTGAGCCGAAAGCTCCTTTATGCACCGATGCCGTTACGCTTGCGCATTGACTCAGTTCGGTCCCAGACAGCATCTGCAATGAGTGGACTTGCCAGTTTGTCTCTCCAACCCAGGACATCATACTGGAAGCAGAAGATCATTGAGGCGCAGAGGTATCTGGCTTCAATAATCTCAAGCAAATCTCTGGCCTCTGTCTCGTTCAGATGTATGTCTTACCTCCACCAGTCGGGCCTAAAAGCAGGATATTATGCTTGTCCCGGACAAGTTGTTGGTGGCCAGAGCCATAAGCTGTTATTTGTTGAGATTGCGTTCCGGAACATACTGAATATTCTCCATAAGGGCAAACTCCACATTCTTGAAAGAGGGCTGCGGCGTATAGGTCAGCAAGCACCTTGACGTAAGGGCTTTTCAGACGCTCAATCGAGTATTTGTCTGCAAGCTTTAAGAGTGCCAGGCAAGATACTTCTTGTGGTCAGGCGGCTGTGCTCCTCATTGGTACTGTACTGATTGAGACGACCGTAGAGCCGGACATGGGAGCAGATCAGGAGTAATTCATCTTGTCCACGGCAATTACGGCTCTGTCGAGCGCGCAAGCAAAAACGGCTTTTCCTCCGTAAACAAGGATGCTCTACTGCCGTCCTTCTTCTGGAAAGGCTTGTGGTTGAACGCATAGAGGCGACTCCAAATCGCTTCGTTCAAATCTGCCATAGAAAGAAACTGCTGGTCACGGAGCGCAGCAATAATGATGAATGTGGAAATGGTGTTGACATAAGCGCTTGTCCAGCACTCCTGAGCCGTAGAGAAGAAGTCTTCCACGTAGCTGTACCCACTGTACGGAAGCGTTGCGACGAAAACATAGACCTTGATTGCTTCGCCTGTGTCTGTGTCCAGAATCCTGGCTGTGTAGCCGGCCCAGTCAAACTGTATGATCTCACCAGGCTTATGGTTCAAATGCATTGTGGCGTTCTTCTTGGCGAAGAAGTCGTTGTAATACTTGTTGAACTGCGTGGACTGATACGGCAGCTCACCATTCTGATGGCATTCCTCTACATATTCCCGCCAGAGCAGATCCAAGGTCACAGCGTCGCGCTGAAGCTCATTGTACACATGCTCATAATCCGGCATCTTGTACTTCGGCTTTCCTGTGGCCGACGGAAACAGCGCTTTATACAGCGCCTTGTCTAACATGTATTTTGGCAAAGGGGAGGATATCCCAGATGAATGACGGTTCGCGCAATCGTGCGAGAGCATCTGAGCGACTGAGAAATCTCAGTATTGTTGAATCCCAAAGAATGCATCCTTAATATTGCTGTAATCTCCTTCAATATGCATCAATATAATACGATGATTTGCGGAGTGGTCAACGACCTCGGAACAAGTGGTCAATCTCGGCAGAATATTCATTTTACCAGCATCGCAGACTTTTCGAGACTTTCTGTCTATTCTGAGTCAAGTTGCAACCGCTGATATGGTTGATACTCTTCGTTTCCCAACTGCTCCTAAATCGTAGCCATGACTACAGTTTTAGGAGCCACAGAAACTGATGCAAACTTGCCCAGATAGGATTTGCATTATCTCTGGTCAAATCAATTAGGTATAAAAGTAAGCCTTCCTTTTCTGTGTATCAGATCGAAATCTTCCTTGAGTAGTAAGTTGCATCGACAACAATCTTCTTATTAAGCTGATGCGCAGCAAGTAGAAACCTCTCCTACAAGATAGCTCTTACAGGCTACATTCACCTTACGCAAACGCAGATAAGCTGTGAAGAGCTCTCCAACCTTCTCAACAGACTCATCAGCCTTCCGAATAAAGGAACTGATCGCGGTAAGCTTTTTCAATATAGTTACGAAATCCTTCTAGATTGTGACTAGCTACAATCTCTGCTGAAACCACTTGGAATATAACCCTGCAGGCATTATAGATAAACGTGTAGATTAAATCTATACGACATCTGACACGGATATTCGCCTGGATTAAAGTAGAAAACATACGGCTAAGATCCAGACTGATTCCTATCTCTTTAACAAACCTACTTGTTATACTCAAGACAGCCTTTTCTATCAGGTCGATATCGGTCAGCTCCTTATAATCTTTAAGTCCGTCTCGAAACCGACGTGACCTAATTGTAATGTATTGTACCCATTATGATGTTTGCCCTCATTAGCAACCATGAATTACTAAGAAAAAACAACCATGCGATAATATACTAATTCCTAACAGTGGTTTCTCACCTTTTTTCTTTTTATTCAACATTCTTGGAACAAAGCACTTCAGACTTTCGTTGTTAGCATCATATTATACAAGCTATATATCATGATCATGAAATAATATGGCATATATAAAGAGCCAACTTGTGGACAAGCAAAGTAGAAAAAACGATAAGCTGCGACGTATCAGTCAAAAGAATTTTATTTTTTTCTCAATGATATATTTATTTATTTTTTTCAATTCTTTTCTTTTCTTTTATTTCTTTCCTTTCACAAAATTTATTAAAATGCTCTTAAAGCAAGAATTATCTGTTATCGTCAAGAGAGGCGGCGGAGGCGGCGCACGCTATGAGAGTGATATACAAAAAAATTCCCCATCAGGGACTCGTGGAGTATAATAGGGAAAAAAACTATGGAGGCTACATTATACCATGGATAAACGTTATTCTTTCACTAAGTTAGACAATGTAATCATCGAAGACCAGAACATTTCTAGAAGCGCCAAGGCCGTTTTCACCATTTTGGCTAAGCATTCTCGCATCATTAACGGCTCCCGCGTCTGTTACCTTCATATCAAAACTATCGCGCAGGAAGCTCAATACGCTGTAAGAACCGTGAGGTATGCTTTAAGAGCCTTGGTCGATTTAGGCGTCGTTTGTCGTAATTACCAGTTCACAGGCGACGGCCATAACAAAGCTTCTTTATTCGTCGTGATAGGGGCTAATGCTGAAAGGTATTCAGATTTTAACGACCAGGTCGCAGAAGCTACGGGGACGGAAGACTCTACACCGGTAAGTAAAACTGATTACCCTGCAAATATTGCACCCTACCATGCAAACGTTGCAGCCTATAACAAGACTGCTTCAAACAATATAGAGTATTCTCTAAAGAGCGTAAACGCGACTGGTTCTGAAGTTTCTAGTTCAGGTTTTGAATCGCGCACTGAAGTGGTTCCAAGTTTTGAGGTTTGCTCATCGCCAGAAGTCACTTCTACTCTTCGTACGGCTGAAGTTGATAAGCGTTTGGTTTTGTCTCAAGAGCCAGCCACTTCTAATCGTTCAGACTTCAACCCGGCTCCCTTAGCGGTCGCCTTGCCTCAAGATTCGGCCTCACTTGGTAGAGAACCCACTTCAAAAGCAAGTTTCAGGAAATTAAGTCAGAAGGAGCGATTAAGAATGTTACAGGAAAAGTATTGCCACAACCTTGACGCCGTGCCCGCTGCGTGGAGGCCCATTGCCGAATTTTTGCTCGTTAGAACAGGTCGTGCACCCGCGGCTTTGTCCGACGACGAATTGAACGCCATTCAGACGCTTAACACTAAGCACACCCCTGCCCGCGTTTTGGTTGAGGTCACGAAAGTTTGTGAGCGTTTTGAACTCAATCGCAAGCCCCTAACCGGCATCACGTTTTGCTACATTGAGGCGGCTATGCGCAACCAGAAGCCCACACTGCGAAAGAAGTCCGAGGGTGAGAAGCCCGAAGTTCGTAGGCACGTAGTATCACCGTTTGATGAGCACATTGACTTTGACCCCGCAAGCAGCGCTAATACCCGTTACATAATCGATAGCAAGCTTGCTATGGTACGAGCGGACGTAGAGGAACGTTACAAGAATCTCAATGAAATGTACCCCTACAACGAGGCCGAAATGATGATTTTCGACAAGACTCAAACTCAAACGCGCAAGGAATTATTCAAAGGCATTTAACGAATTTTTGAAGGAGGAATTTATATTATGAAACAAGCAGTAAATAGCGCAACCACCTGGATTTTAACCCATGCAGCACCCGTACCCATATCGGTCAATTATGTTCTCGCGGCCGCAAGGAATCAAGTAGCCTTCTCCAGGACTACTAGGAACGTTGACCTTGATGAGCACGAATTATTCATTAAGGTTGCACGCAGGTTACTCGATGCTGGTAGTGACGTTCGCGGCTTAAATGATGAGGACAAGGCCGAAGTTTTTGCCGATGAGGCTTTATTGCCGGACAACAACAACTCCATTAGCTTTGATAAAGCTGCCAGCGTCGAGTCATTATCACAGGCAACGCCCAAGCCCGTAACCAAGGACAAGTATGAGGATATCGCTGTCGTCTCGGATTTTGAGATTGACCTTAACAACATGAATGTTGAAGATGTTCACGATATGTGGGGTTGGCTGTACGACGTTGTCGGAGCTGGTAGAATGAGCGGTAAGAGCGAAATGCGCATTGAGGTAAAATTCTCAAAGTAATCACAAGGAGGTATTAGCATTATGGTAGACGTAAGCAGCATTAAAGAGGGCTTATTGAGCGGCTTGCAGGCCGTTGACGCGGAGGAGGAACTCACAAATCTCCAAGAGCGCGCACTGAAGTATCTCCGGGCAAAATTCCCCGGGGTTGATGAAAAAGTTTTCTATACGCACTATTCAGGGCATGTAAACGAAACTTTACCCACCGATTTAATGGCAACTGTTTTAGCGTGTGAAACTTGCGAAAAATTATGCTCTACGTGTCAGGGGCCAAAGAATTGTCAAGTTCATGAATTTCTAAAATCGTATTTGAGGCCGTTGATTACTCTCCGTACAAATAACCGCGGGGTTAGTTTTTTGGAAATCAGGAAGTCAATCGGGCTGCGTTGCAAATTCGGGGCTTATGATATTGAATTATCGAACAGGATTCGCAAGAGTGGCATAATAGGCCGTCAACTCACACAAACTTTTGGGAATTATGAACCACGCACAGAACAGGAACAGCTCGCAAAGTCCTACATGATGGCGTTGTCGCGATTGAAGGAGAACGTAATCTTAGCAGGGCGACGCGGAACGGGTAAATCGCATTTGGCGGTCGCATTCGCAATTCAGGCCATTAAAGAGCAAAAAGCGCGAATAAAGTTCGAACTAGTTGCCGAAATGCTGGACAAAATCAGGCAGGCAATCTTTGAACGTCAAGACTATTTCTCGCTCATTGAGGATTACAAGCGCGCTGATTATTTGATACTAGACGATTTGGGCAAGGAAAAACAAACCGACGCGGCGAGCGACTATCTATTTCAGATTATTGACTCACGTTATCGCAGTGAACGCCCGACGATCATAACCACGAATGCCCGTACCCCTGATGAGTTGATTTCATGGGGAAGGCCCGACGTTTACGCGCCAATGATTTCACGGTTACTTGAAAATGGTTCGTGGATTCCATTTCTTGACGGCTCCGACTATCGTTTAAGGGGTTTGACGGGGGAGCAACATGCCTAACTACACACGTAACCCAAAAGTTAAAGCTATGGAGAAGGAGATCACGCTAGGCTACTCGAACGAGATATTAGAGCGAATGGTCATAGCGGGAGTCCTAACCAGTCCGGAAATGTTCAAAGAGTGCCTCGATGCGAGAATAGGCTACGAGGATTTTTACGACCTACCTTGTATGTTGACGTACAAAACGGTCATGGAATGCTACGAGGAAAACGGCCGGCAACCTGATTTAGTGATCGTATCGGAACAAATGAAGAAGACCGGTATTTGGGACAGGGTCGGCGGTCAACCGTGGTTTGCGGAAGTTTTGGCGCCCCTAATCGGCGAGGGCACGGCGGCTTTGAACGCGTTCACTCACGTGAGAATGTTACGCGAATACTCTAACCGCAGAAAGATTCATAACGCCGGAATGTACTTAGTCTCAATCTCGTTCGACCCCAAGAAGAATACGGGGCAGATCATGAAACTCATGGAGCAACGAACCCAAGAAGTTTGCGATAGGATTAACTACAAAAAGCTTGAAGAGGGCAATATTGCTACTATGACTAAGAACGCCGTTGAGGCTATAGAGTGGGCACGGGCCCAAGATAGTGACTCGTTTTTGGGTTACAAGTCGGGATTTACTGACTACGATGAAATCATAGGAGCCTTTGCGCCTGCAACGTTGAACATTATAGCAGCCCGTCCCTCAATGGGCAAGACTGCGTTAGCGTTGAATATGCTGTATCATGGGGTTAGCGCCGACTCTCAAAAACCCGTGATATTCTTCAGCCTGGAAATGACCCCGGAACAGATTTTGTACAGGTTTTTGGCAATGACAACGAAAATCCCAGTTACGAATATCAGCCGCGCCGTATTAAGTGATTCGCAAATGTCATTGATTTACACAATGGCACATTATATCGAGAAAATGAACTTGATCATTGAGGATACGTCGGACTTAAGCATCAATTCATTCAGGAACATTTGTAAGCGTTATGTGCGAAAACACGGCGGTGTGAGTTTAATAATGATTGACTATTTGCAACTCATGAGGGCCGATAAAGACTATCATGGCAATCGCACTGCGGAAGTTTCTGACATTAGCCGCGCCCTAAAAAACACCGCAATAGAGTTGAAGTGCCCTGTGGTGGCATTGTCACAATTGTCACGCGAGGCTGAAAAGCGTGTAGAGAAGCGCCCGAAGTTGAGCGATTTACGAGACTCCGGCAGTATTGAACAGGACGCTGACACTGTGAGCTTGTTGTATCGCGAAAACTATTACGAGGAGTTTGACCCCAAGAAGGTCGCAGAAATTTGCGATGACATAGCGGAAATCAATATCGCCAAAAACCGCAACGGCCCGACGGGGATTTGTAAGCTAGCATTTCACAGGGAAAGCACGAGTTTTGAAGGTTTGAATTAGGAGGTAATATTGTATGGCAACGAGATTAGGACTTGGGAAATTATCGCCAAAAATGCGAATTGTGCGCGATGATATAACCATGGATTTTTTGGAGGACTTAACCATGATCATGCGGGAACGAGGTGTGACCCCGCGTGATTTATCGGACAAAACGGGGCGAGCCGTCGGCACACTTCAATCAATAATTTACGGAACCGCATACCCGACCCTTGAAACGTTGATGAGAATGGCGGAAGCTCTTGATTATGACTTAATCGAGAGCGCGAATTACACGAATTGGCAAAAGGTCAAGGACCAACAATAACGAAATCACGGAGGCAATTATGGAACAGAACATTGAAACTATGCACATAGTAGTGGACGAGGTCGCACTGAAATTCCTCATGAATTTGAAGCACATCATCAAGGCAAACGGAATGACCATGACCAGCGTATCGAAACGTCTTGGTAAGAGCAAAACTTGGCTCAACGAGACAGTGACTCAACGCAGATCTACTCCACTTTTGGGCGCGTTTATGAGTTTGGCGAACTTGTTAAATTACGACATTTCTGAATCAATAAATACGCGATTCTACAAAAATCCTGAAAAGTTCGTAAAAAACCTTCGTTCTAGTATAAAACACTCAGGAAAAAATGAGGAGTTCTTCGTAAATTTTGCGTTCAATCAGAGAAAGGCAAGAGATTTTATCAGGGGGTACAAAACGCCGTTGACGCTTGAAGTTATGCACGAACTTGAACAGATCGTTAAAATGCTGGAGGGCTCGCAAAAATCATGAGCGGATTTTATGGACGAACGTATCGCTACAGGGGCAAAACAATCGGTGTTTGCAACGCCTCGGACGCGAATACGTACATGATAGGTTTCACGGAGTCGGGGTACGCAAATGTACGCATTATAGATAAGGAACTGCCTTTATTTTTTAATGTGACCGAAGCGCAGCGGAAACTCGATGAATACGCAGTTAAACATAGCTTGGTAGAGTCTCGTAGCTAAATCAAGCTATCCCCTTTTTTGGCGAAAATTCAAGGTATTCGATTAGCCAATGTCGTTAGTGAGTAACAAGTGTAGTTGAAAAACTGAAAGGAGCAATAAGAAATCATGACAAAATTTCCAGAACCCAAACCTCTCAAAGATGAGGATATCGACGTAACATTGAAGCCGTGCCCGTTTTGCGGCGAGAAGCCCGAAGTAGTTGAAACACGTGACTATGGAATGAACGTCTACACGATTCACTGCACAAACCGAAAATGCTTGCTGTACTTTGGGGTGGCACCGTATCAGCAAGCATCCGAAGTGATTCAGGCGTGGAATTGGCGGGGGCGCTATGGTCACGGCGAATAGGGGCTTGACAAATCGAAATAGGAGGAATAAAATATGCGCTGTTTTACGTCAGTTACTGACCAACATATCTATATTGATGAAGTCGCAGAGGAATTCCTGACAAGACTGGGAGAGCTAGTCAAAAGGTCAGGATACTCTGAATTGGATATCGCGAATAAACTCCACGTGCATGAAACATTACCAAGAGCTTGGCGTATTAGGAGGTCAGCGCCTTCAGTGGGGACGTTCTTACGACTTGCCGAAATACTCAATTACGACATTAGCGGCTCCGTGAATTATCAGTGGTACCACGGCACATTGAAGGCCAAAACGCTATACCAACAGTTGAAGCGAAGACGTTTGGATTACAAGGCTTTGGCTGATGAGATAGGGTATAACGCGCGATATGTCAAAGAGGTACTCGAGAACGGCAATCTTGAAAATGCCCCTGTACAATTTATCGGGCATCTGCTAAAATATCTGAACAAATGCAAAACTCGTTGAGAGTATGTATTTTCTCTACGTCCATGATATAATCTCCTACGAAAAACTCGCAGGAGGTTATATTCTTTTCCATGAAACTACCAAAAATCACAATCAAGCCTGAAATCTTCAACCAAGTCGCGAATTTAATTGAGTTTATAATCTCTTTGCACCCGTTTGGCTTTGCTGTTTTATTAGGCGCGTATCCACAACCAACCCCCGAAGAAATTCATGAAATGATCAAAGCACAACGAGACCCTTTACCGTTAGATTACAAACCCACACAAAAAAGTTCCTACACACAAGCAGAAGCTATCGTAGTTGAATATGAGAGCTTCGAGAACGTCGTAAAACTTAGCGGAGGGTGGCAACACATAAATCGCGTCGCCAATGAGCTGAAAGAAGTCGACCCTAAAATTTGGAATGTAGCCGCGGACCACGTCAAGTACATGAGCACGCCCGGCAGCCGTTTTCGTTCACGATTGAAGTACGTAGCGGACAAGCACAATATATCGCGCAACACCGCTATTAGATATCGTAGATTATTCCCACAAATTCTAGCAACCATGTTACTAGTGCCCGATAGTGAGAGCATGTACACGGGGATATTTTAAAAGCGTGGTGATTAAAAAGTGATTCAAACGTTACTTGAAAAGATAAAAAAGCGTGGTATAATCTTATCGTCTAATAAGAGTTTTCCTCATAGTTATTAGAAATTAACAAAGGTCTTTCCGGGCGAGAACGTATTAAACAGAAGCTAAGCCAGCGCGCCTACGGAGGACAGGGGAATTAGCATAGCATGGTTGTTTGAGGCCGTGCTATTTTTTTATGAACATGAACAAGACCACACAGCCAATAAGGAGTCAATCAGATAGAGACAAAATCAGCGCGTATTTGTTGCGTAAAAATGTCAGAGATTACGCGTTATTCATGCTAGGGATATTCACGGGTAGGCGCATAAGCGATTTAGTAGCGTTGAACGTAGAGGACGTAGCGCAAATAGATAAGCGAGGGCGATTCGCGATTAAAACGCGTTTACAGATCCGTGAGCGCAAGACGGGAAAGTACTCTGACATAATCCTACACCCGGCCGCTAGACGAGCGTTGAGCAAATATTTACATAGGCGAAAAAGAGAATCAACGTGGGCGTATTTGTTGCGTGAACCATTATTTAAGTCGCAAAAACCGCGCGCAAACGGTGAGCTAAGAATCACAAAGCATTACGTTTGGTGGATATTAACGAGCGCCGCGAGCGCCTGTGAGATAAATTACAAGATCGGTACGCACACATTGAGGAAAACTTTTGGGTACATGCTCTATCGAAATGGCACGAACATAGAAGTGATTCAAAAGGCGTTCAATCATTCAAGCCCCGCGATAACGTTAGCATACATAGGTATCACACAAGACGATTTAGACGAGGCTATTTTAGGGATAGATTAGCGCGCAGTAGTTTTGGTAAAAATCACGGGTAAGTGCGAAAGAAAAAGCGCTCATGTTCACGAAAGAAAACGTAGAATCAAGAATGTAATCTTTTATTGTTTTAGTGCATTATCAAGAAATGGAAGAGAACGGATAACCCCGGAAGCGTCAAGGTACTGCGACGGAGGAACACCCCAGCGACGCGAGCACGAGGCCCGAAATTTTTCTAGGCACGAAAATTTTGAAATGAGACGGATTTAACCCGCATGAGCACTAAAACGAATCCGAAGGAGTCTCAAACATGCCACAAATTAAAAAAGAGATACGCGATTTCAAGAACGAAAGAGTAACCCCCGATGAGGCTGCGAAATTTTTGAACCTATCCCGGGCGACTTTTTACAGGCTTGTAGATTCCGGGGCAATTCCAAAATCTGATGAGGGTAGCTATATTCTAGGTGAGGTTGTAGAATCTTATTGGCGGAGTCAATTTGATAGCGAGGGTCTTTTAGCCGCTAAGACTAGACTAACGACAGCGATGGCCGAAATAAACGAGCTAAAGCTATCGCAAGGGCGTGGAGAAGTCGTAAGGTCAAGCGCGGTCATGAAGGTATGGTGTGACAATGTTTTACGCGCAAAGACAAAACTATTAAGCATACCCGCAAAAATTTCACCTGAACTTTTAGGGCAAGACTTAAACGTAATAGAGGTAAAGCTATCAGATGAGATAAACGAGGCTCTAAAAGAGTTAGCAGAATACGACGTTGAAAAGGTAAAAAACGCAACTGAATGAGAAGAGAAAATGACGATTGAAGAAAAAATCTTTGCAGATTACGCGAGCGTATGGCTACCACCTCCTAAGCTAAATGTATCGCAATGGGCTGACAAAGAAAGGCGACTATCACGCGAAAGTAGTGCGGAGCCTGGAATGTGGCGGACTTCAAGAGCTGAATATCAACGCGAAATCATGAATGCCCTTTCGAATCCTTTAACGGAACGTGTAGTAATGATGACGGCGGCTCAAATAGGAAAGAGCGAAATAGCCCTGAACATAGTCGGATACTTTGCTGACCAACAACCTAGCCCTATTTTAATCCTACAGCCTACGATCGAAATGGGGGAAAGCTTTTCAAAGGATAGATTAGCGCCGATGATTCGTGATACGCCATGCTTGACGAAAAAATTTGGGGACCCTAAAAGCAGAAATTCAGGGAATACCTTGCGTCACAAAATTTTTACGGGGGGTTACGTTACCATAGCGGGGGCAAATTCTCCAGCGAGTTTAGCGTCACGCCCCATAAGAATTTTGCTATGCGATGAGGTGGATAGATACCCCTTAAGCGCGGGGACCGAAGGTGACCCCCTTTCTTTAGTGATGAAACGCACGCAAAACTTTTGGAACAAGAAAATATTTCTCGTTAGCACACCTACTTTGATAGAAACGTCAAGGATTTACGAGGCCTTTAATTTTTCATCATGCGAGGAATGGGAGATACCTTGTCCTAATTGCAAAGAGTATCAAAGCTATGAATGGCAACTAATGATCTATCAAAACGTAAAAGAACCTTTAATGCGTTGCAAACACTGCGGGCAAGCCTTTAACGAGACGAAATGGAAAGCACAACAAGAAAAAGGGCGTTGGTTAGCTAAGTACCCTGAAAGAGTAAGCATTAGGGGTTTTCATTTGAACGCCTTTGCGAGTCCGTGGGCTAAATGGAGCGATTTAATAGCGCAATACAATGAGGCTTTATCAGGTGGCCCCGAAAAAATCAAAGTATGGATAAACACGGTATTAGGCTTACCTTACGAGAGTTCCGATGCTACAGTAGAGGCCGAAAGATTAGAGAGCAGGCGCGAGGATTACCATGCAGAAGTCCCCGACAATGTTTTAGCCTTAACCGCTGGTGTAGACACGCAAGACGATAGATTAGAATGCGAAATCGTAGGTTGGGGAGAAGGCAAAGAATCCTGGGGCATTGAGTATAAAGTATTCTATGGCAATCCTATATTGCCCGACGTTTGGCTAAGCCTAGAAGATTTTTTGAGACACCGCTTTTCGAAAAGCAATGGGGATACATTAGGGGTTAGCTGTACTTTTATAGATTCAGCGGGACATTACACCGACGAGGTTTATAAATTCTGCAAGCCTAGAAAGCGAATGAACATTTATCCCATAATAGGACGCGGCGGCACAGGAAAGGATATTGTAAGCAAACCTAGCCGTAACAATCGTAGGCGCGTAAGCCTTTTCACGGTCGGGGTAAGCACGGTAAAAGGAGAGCTCTCAAAGCGTTTACAAATAGAGGAGCCGGGCCCGGGGTATTGTCATTTCCCCAAAGGATTAACGAGCGGCGACAACAAGGGCTATGACACGACGTATTTTAAAGGGTTATTGAGCGAGCATGCTGTAGTGAAACGAAAGAACGGCCGAAACGTTCTAACATGGGAAGTCAAAGCGTCCGGATTGCGAAACGAGCCTTTAGACTGTAGGGTATATGCCACCGCGGCAATGGAGCTCATGAACTTTGATTTTACGCGCATTAAAACTAGAAAGCCTGCCATAGGTCAAAGCGAATTACTGAAACTTTTTGCGACTAACCCTGAACCTACTAAGAAAACTAAAGAGCCCGACGTGAAAGCAACAGTGAAAAAGCCCGTTAAGCCCCGAAAGATATTGATCAAGCGTGGATTGAGATAGATACCTTGACAAAAGAAAAGAAATACCATAAAATCTACGAGTGCATTCTACAAGACCCCACGATTGGAATAATTTTTGTAGGCTCTCTCAAAAAGAGAGTCGATTTTTTATGAGGCGGCATCATGAATAAAACAGTGATACGAGAAAGAATCAAAGTAGCGCAAAGCCGATTAGAACTATACATAGACGCAGAACAAGCGATATTATCAGGGCAATCCTACACAGTAGAGGGCTTGCAACTAACAAGAGCTAACCTAGCGCAAGTTCAAAGCATGATAAAGACATTGATGAATGAGATAGAAGCTTTAACGAGCAAAATAGAGAAAACCAACAAGCATTCAAGGGTAATAATTCCAAGATGGTAGAACTTAGAACGAAAGAAAAAATGCCTCAAATGTCAGGCTACGACCATTACGGAGCGTCAAGGACGAAACCTAGTGTAGCAGGGTGGCATTCATTATCGAAATCCCCTGTAGAAGACATAGGCGACAATCTAGAATTACTGCGAGAAAGAAGTAGAGATTTATACGCCGGCGGTGGACCTTTAGGACGGGGCGCAATAGATAGAATCTTGATGAACTCAATCGGTAGCGGCTTGGCGCTTAATTGCAGGATAGACGCAAAACTACTAGGCATGAGTGAAAAGGAGGCGCAAGAATGGGAATCAACTACAGAGCGTGAATTTTCACTTTGGGCGGAGTCAAAGGACTGTGATTTAGCACGAGGCCTAAACTTTTTTGAGTTGCAAAGCCTTGCCATGAGGTCAACACTTATAAACGGCGACGCCTTAATCATGTTGCCATTAAGAAAGACGCTAGGATTTCCATATGATTTAAGAATCCAGTTAATCGAAGGGGATAGATTGCGCGATCCATTTTTTAAACCGGCGGGCGCGATGATAGATAACGGAGTAGAATTTGACCTAGACGGAAAAGCGATAGCCTACCACATAGCTAACAGGCACCCTGATAGTGAATTGCCTTATCAACCTACTTTAGAGTTTATCCGCGTGCCAGCATTCGGAAAGAAAACAGGTCGCCGCAATGTCATTCATCTATGCCCTTTAGAAAGGATAGGACAACATAGAGGATTACCTTTTCTAGCGCCTGTAATAGAGACGTTGAAGCAGCTTGGACGCTACACTGACGCGGAATTAATGGCGGCAATAGTCGGTGGAATGTATGCAATGTTTTTTGAGCACGGAGCGAAAGATGAAAACGACGAATTTCTAACCGAGGATGAATTAGTCAGCAAGCTAGAAGGCGACGCAGAGAAAGAGGACGAATGGCGCGACGCATTAAACAGCATGAACACTAATGACATGTACGGAATGATAATGGATTTGCCGAAACGCACGAGTGCAAAATCTTTGACCCCGGGGCGACCAAACACCGCCTTTGACGCCTTCATCATGAGCTTAGTTAGACAAGTAGGCAGTGCTCTAGGGATCCCTGCTGAAGTTCTCTTTTTAAACTTTCAATCAAGCTATAGTGCGAGCCGTGGAGCTCTTTTAGAGGCGTGGAAAGTTTTTCGCTATTGGCGTTCATGGTGGGAAATAAATTTTTGTCAACCTATCTATGAAGAATGGCTAGACGAAGCCGTAATGAAAGGACGGATAAACGCGCCTGGATACTTTGATGATCCGGTAACGAGATATGCATACACATGGGCTGATTGGGTGGGACCTTCACAAGGTCAATTAAACCCTGTTCAAGAAGTTCAAGCGGCCGCCTTAAGAGTTGAAAACGGGTTTAGCACTAGACAAAAGGAGACGGCGGAACTAACGGGGACGGATTTTGAACTTAATCATAGACAACGAATAAAAGAGGAGAAATTGCGCAATGAATTACGGCGAAATAGTCAGCTTGGGTAGACACAGATTAATGTGTGGCGACGCTACAAAGGTTGAGGATGTGAAAAAACTGATAGCCGGCGAAAAAGTTGATTTAGCCTTAACCGATCCGCCTTATGGCATGAAAACACAACACAAAGACGGAAGAGTCGGCGGCGGAAGCCTTTCCATATATAACCCAATATCCGGTACAATGAAGCGCTATGCGCCTAAGAGCTACCCTTTAATCATAGGCGACGACTCACAAGAAACCGCACGCAAACATTATGAGATAATCAAGGGTACAGCGGACAAAATAATCATGTGGGGCGGGCAATATTTTGCACATTTCTTGCCCATTTCGGGGGCGTGGATATTCTGGCATAAAAAGAATGGCAATTCAGATTTTTCCGACGGCGAATTAGCCTGGGTATCGCATGGTCGCAGAGTCCGTTATTATGAGCAAAGATGGAATGGGATGATTATGGCCGGCAGTTGTGAGCTGAATGGACGCGGTAAAACTTCAAGGCTGCACCCCACGCAAAAGCCTGTAGAGCTTCACATGAATATTCTTGAAGATTACTCAAAAGAAAATGCCGTTATTTTGGATTGCTTCGGCGGCTCTGGCACAACGTTAATCGCGTGCGAAATGACTGGTCGCAAATGTTTAATGATGGAAATCAGCCCAGAATACTGCGATATTATCAAGGAACGCTACGAAAAAACTACCCAGCAACTTTTAATTTTTAACGAGGTGAAATAAAGGACAATGTGGAAGATTTACAATGAGGCGAAAGGAAAAAACGGAGCTGAAATCCTTTTATATGACACGATAGCGAGCTTTAACGATGAAGATTTTGGCTATGTGCGTGCAAAAACGATAATCAACGAGATAAAAGCGTTAGAGAATGAAAAAGAGATAACCTTGCGCATAAACTCAATTGGCGGCGATATTTTCCAGGGGTTTGCGATTTACAACACGCTTTTAAGTTCAAAGGCGAAAATCATAGTTAGGATAGATGGAATAGCGGCTAGTTCGGCGAGTTTAATAGCAATGGCCGGCGATAAGATAATCATGCCCGAGAACTCTATGATGATGCTACACAATCCATGGGGCACATGTAGCGGGGACGCTGAAGAAATGCGCTCACAAGCAGAACTCTTAGACAAACTAAAGGAAATGTGCATCAAGGCTTATCAAGCTAAAACAGGATTGACGGCCGAAAAGCTAAGCGAGCTCATGAGTAACGAAACGTATTTAAGCGCGACTGAATGCGAAGAACTAAAACTTTGTGATGAAGTAGTGGAAAAGATAGACGTAGCCGCGGAAATGAGAAAGGTAACGGGCCCCGCAAGTTCATTCAAGGAAAGCGAGATAACAAAGATTCAGGATGAAGCACGGATGCAAGAACGAGAAAGAATAAAAGCGCTTGATGAGTTGCTAACACCGAATAGAGAGGCGATCATATCGCGAGCCAAATACGAGGAACCAAAAGACGCTAAAGAGATAGCATTAGAACTCTTAAAAGCCGATAGTGTTCAGGCTAGAATGTCAATGCGAAATGATGACGCAAGCGTGCTTAATGGATTACAGCCTAGCAACGATAGATCACCCAAACAAGTTTTTGATGAAATGGTAAACGCGATAACGATGAAAGTGAACGAAATGCGCGGATATATGAAAAATGGATAGCCTAATGATAGGGCGCCAAGTGATATTGAGAATAGGAGAAAAAGAAATGGCAGACAACGAAGAAAGAACACCTATAACGTTAGAATTAGTCAAAACAGAAGCGGCAGTGCCCGCCCCGGATAGCTTAGCCGCTGCGCCAAACGGAATAACATACGCAGAGCCCATAAAGATTGAAGCAGAAGGGGAATTTAAGCGCGGAACTGTCTTTATGAGAACGTCGGACGGCACGAATTTTATAGCCGCAACGGCTGCAGGGTTAGCAACTGCGAAAGAAATAGTGATCCTATGCGACGATATAACCATAGGCGAAAACGAATATGCGGAATGTGTAGCGTATTTCAAAGGGGATTTCAATGCGAATAGAGTTATATTGCCGTACGAGAGCGAATCAGATAGCCATGAAGAATTGATTGAAGCGATAAAACCTCTTTTGCGTCCTCATGGAATATATTTACGCAGCGAAAATAATTAAGAAAGAGAGTGAAAACTAGCAATGACGAACTATTATGAGCCCAAAATTTTGCGCGGGGTAATCAAGAAAACTCTACCATTACGCACTTTTTTTAAGACGCGTTTTTTCTCGAATAACGTTTTATTTCCAACGGATAAAGTGAGTTTTGAGTTTCAGGAAAATGAAAGGAGATTAGCACCTTTTGTTAATCCATACATAGGCAGTGAGGCCATAGCGCGCGACGGTTATTCGGTCAAGACGTATGAAACTCCTTACATAGCGCCCGTTAGAGTGATTACGAATGATACGATAGCGCAAAAACTTTTAGGCGAACAACCTTACAATTCTGGAATAACCCCCGAAGAAAGAGCCGCCGAAATAGCTGCTAACGATATTCGTGAACTTCAAGATGCCATTTTGCGCCGTGAGGAATACATGTGCGCTAGATTGAAACAGGATGGAAAACTAGAAATAAAAGGGCGCGGAGTAAATGAGATAGTTGACTATGGATTCACTAACATCAAAAAAATAACGACGGCTAATGAAAGGTGGTCGGAGGATTTTGACATTCTAGGTCAGTTAGCAGAAGTAGCGCAAGAGTTAGCAAGGGGCGGAGTCGTTGCGGGATTAGTCATATTAGGGATTGACGCGGCGGGAGCTCTTTTGCATAACAAGAAATTTTTGCGCCTAATGGATAATCGAAAAGTTGACATAGGGGAAATTAAGCCGTCGGAATTAGAGAACGGAGTTAGCTATCTTGGTCGCGTAATCGTCCCGGGCGCTGCGTTAGAGCTTTTATCTTATTCCGAATGGTATAAAGACGATGAAGGCAACTTAGCGCCTTTAATTGACCCTGAAACCGTTATAGTGCAAGGATTGAACGAGCGAAACTCTATGCTTTACGGCGCAGTAACAATTGTAAACAAGGATGGAGAATTTGAAACTCATATGGAACAATACACGCCTAGAACCTGGTTCACACAAAACCCCGGACAAAAGTTTATCTCTATTATTTCGCGACCCTTGCCTATGCCACATGATATAAAAAGCTGGTACGTGCTAAAAGGCGTTGTTACCGGTGCTTAGCGAGCATTACGAAAAGAAAAGGACGTTCCTAGATTTTTTTGCGAATGACTTGACAGACGGTAAGGTGTGGTTTAATATTAGCGAGTTTGGAAGATACCATGATATAAATGGATACAAGCTCCTTTCTATACTTGCTACGAATACCGATTCAAAAGCGCTAACGACTTCAGAACAGGATCCCCAAGGCATAAACGAAGCTGAGGGGGTTTTGTTTTGTCGCGCTCAAGAAATAAAAGGCGTGAAAGAAGGTCAAGTTATCCGTGTAGACTACAAAGAATACGTTATCTCAAAGGCTAATTTATTACAAGATCAAGTGTGGCGAATAGAATTAACGCGCATTCAAGAATAAACAATGCGAATAGATTTCAACATTGAGACCAGGAATTTCAAAGATTTAGGCGCAACCGACGCGATAATAAAAAGGGCTGCTAACCTAGCGATGAGTAGAGCATTAGATAGCATGAAAACGCAACTATCAAAGGAGACTACGACGCGATATTTCGTAACGTCTAGCGAGATAAAAAAGACTCTAACTGCGCGATTATCAACGGTTGCGGGGTTTAAACAAGGCGTGATAATTTCGAGGGCTCCCCGGTTAAGTCTTACGGCCTTCAAAGTCAATCCTAAAACCCCAAGCTATAGAATGAAAGGACGTCGTTATCAAGCCGCGGTAAAGCGTGAAGGTGGCATGAAAACTTTATCGGCGAATTCTTTCTATATTCCTAAACGCAAAAAAATGTATCGACGCGTTCAAGCAGGTGGTAGGGGTTTTCAGAATTTAAGAATGCTACAAGGTCCGGCAATTCCGCAAATGTTAAAGAACGAACAAACGAAAGACGCTATCACGCAGAAAACAAAGGAAGTGTTTGAATATAGATTGTCGCATGAGATCAAGAGATTGTTGCTTGCTTAAGCCTTTTATGAGAGTCGCAACAGGGCTATGGAGTTTAACGCAAAAGGAGGTCAAAGGAGTGTATGAAATAGCTTTGCAGGATTTACTAGTGGATAAACTAAAAGAGATATTCAAGGATTATTCACTATTAGCAAAGAGCGGTGAGTTGCAAACGGTACAGGTATTCCCGCAATTTTTGCCACAACCGGAGGGGATAACCATAAGAGAAAAGAAAAACGATCATGGAATAGTCCCACAAGGTTATCAAGTTGAGGATATAGAGAGCCTTTTTCCTTGCGTGTTAGTCAAAGTAGAAGGTAGTCATGACAACATTTCGCGCTCATTGAGAAAAACTAGCATAGACGTGCGAATAATCGTAGGGGCATATGATAACTCACAGGATTGTCAAGGCTACAGGGATGTTCTTAACATTCTAAGCAAGATAAAAATAGAGCTCTTAACGTTACCGGGCTACATACTTGACGAGAGATTTAGACTTCACAATGATTTATTAGTTACGCAACTTTTAGACGATCGGGAATGGCCGTATTTTTTTGGCACTATCGAGACGGTATGGGAAGGCGCGCAACCACTGAACATAAACTATTTTTAGGAGGAAAAAAAGAGAATGGCATTTACACACGGAGTATATACGCAAGAAGTACCGACTTCATTGTTATCTCCTAACAGTTCCGAGAGCGGTTTACCCGTAATCATAGGCACCGCTCCAATACATTTAAGCGATACAAGCAACGTAAACAGGCCCGTTTTATGTTATACGTATGCGGACGCGGTAAAAGCATTCGGATTTAGCAAAGATTGGCAAAAATACACGTTATGTGAGTTCATTTATTCACAGTTTGCTTTATACGGAATGAGCCCATGCGTTTTAATCAACGTTTTAGACCCGTCAAGGCATTGCAGCAACGCAACCTCACGCGCCTACACGATAACTTCGGGGCAAGTGAATTTAGGCACGGAGATTTTAAAAGACGGTCTAATCGCTAACGATGGAGACGAAAGAAATTGCGAGCTCAATACGGATTACGAATTAAGCTACAATGATGCTGGTGAGTTAATTTTTAGCGTTGTATCCACAGGTGCATTAGCTAATCTAGCAAGCGTAACTATCTCATGCAAAAAAGTAACGCCCGAAAGTGTTGCAAGTACTGATATTATCGGAGGGGTAGACGCAACTACAGGTAAGCGTACAGGCCTAGAACTAATATCTAGGGTCTATCCTAAATTTAGACTTATCCCCGGTTTAATCGGTGCGCCTGGTTTCAGTCATTTAAGCGAGGTTGCGGCCGCAATGGTCAATAAAGCTCAAAACATAAATGGATTATTCAACGCGATGGCGGTCGTGGATATTCCTTCAAGCATAACGAACTACACGCTTGTATCAACGTGGAAAGAAAGTCATAGTTACACTAACGATCGAATGATAGCGTGTTGGCCAAAAATAAAGCTAGGCAATGACACATACCATTTAAGCACGCAGGTTATAGGATTGATTAATTCCATAGATGCAGCTAACGATGATGTGCCTTATATCTCTCCTAGCAATCATGGTTTACAAATGGATTCATGCGTCGCTGATAATGATACGGAGATAGAATTAGGCATAGATGAGGCTAATGAGCTTAACCGCAACGGAATTATAACGGCCTTGAATTGGTCAGGTGGTTGGAGAGCGTGGGGAAATAGAACCGCGATTTATCCGTCTAGCACAGATGTAAAGGATTGTTTCATCCCCGTTAAGAGAATGTTTAATTGGCTGCGAAATGACTTTATCACTATGTTTTGGCAGGAGACCGACGCGCCCATGAACAGGCGTTTAATCCGTACAATTGTAAACAGCTACAACTATCGCTTAAACGGCTTAGCGGCTAGGGAAATGATTTTAGGCGGGCGAATAGAATTTTTAGATAGCGAAAACCCCACAACGGACTTGCTTGACGGAGTTTTGAGGTTCCATATTTATGTTACACCACCAACCCCGGCGGAAACGATTGAGGGCATTTTTGAATTCGATACGGAGTATTTAAACACTCTATTCAACACGGATTAGTAAGGAGGAGAAAAAATGGCGAATATAGTACCAGAAAAAGGGTTAGACTTTAAAGTATATCTAAACGGCTCCGACATGTTAGGAGTAGCAGAAGGCAACTTTCCTACTATAGAGTTCATGACTTCAGAGGTAAAAGGCGCTGGAATAGCTGGTGCCATGGATTCAGTAGGAGTAGGGCACATAAATTCTATGGCCGTTAGCTTGACCTGGAGAAACATTCAAAAGAGTATCACGAAACTTTTACAACCAGGCGCTCACAATCTTGAATTACACGCCGCGCATCAAGACTATAACGCAAGTTTAGGCACTTTTAAAATCACGCACATCTATGTTTTCATGAAGGCTATAACGAAAAGCGCTAACCTTGGAAATTTAGTCATAGGCGACGTTACGGACACTCAAACAGAACACGAAGTTTATTACATGAGGATGCAAATAGATGGTGAGGACGTTTTAGAGATAGACAAATACAATTACGTCTACAAAGTTCACGGAGTTGACTATATGACCGAAGTTAGACGAGCTTTAGGAATGGCGGTATAATCATGATAATCAAGTTAAGAAAAGGCGTAATGTTCAACGGCAACGAGATAAAAGAGCTTGATTTAGACTTAGATGCACTCACGCCGCAAGATATTATTGACGCAGAAAAAGAGGTTATGATGTCAAGTAATATCCCTGTAGTGTTAGATTTTAACAGAGATTTCTGCATAACCATAGCCGCTAAATGTTTACATATGCCCGCGGATACTTTAAAGTCAATGAATGTAAAGGACTTCAACAAGATCGTGAGCAAGGTCAGAGATTTTTTAGCAGATACGGACTCCGAAGTGGAAAACGAAAAGGACGCCTAACCCCGATATTCAGGCAAATAGCGGTGAATTTATCGCAGGCACAAACTTTTACGCCCTTATCAACATGGTTAAATATGCCCGTGATAGAGCTATTCGAATGGATTGACGTAATAAGCAAAGAGGCCAAAAAGCGAGAGCAAGAATTAAAGCGAAATAAAAGGAGGTGACTATCATAGCAAGCGCATTAGAGATAACATACTCAATAGGAGCGGTATTAACAGGCGGTTTTAGTAACGCATTCAAGCAAGCAAGTCAAGCGATGAACGCGCTTCAAGGTCAAGGGAAAGTTTTACAAAAGGCCATGAAAGATATAGGCGCGTATCAAAAAATGCAGGGCACTCTTTCGCAGACTTCTGACAAATTAAACCAGGCACGCGCAAGGGTTAAAGAGTTAGGTTTACAAATGCGGGCTACCGATAGTCCCTCTGAAGCCTTAAAAGCTCAATTTGCCCAAGCTAATAAAGAAGCTCATGAGTTAGAAAAGACTTTAGGCGCACAACGAAAAGAGCTCGCAGCATTAGGAAAAGCGCTAACAACGGCCGGAGTCGATACGAAAAACTTAACCGCTGAACAACAACGCCTAACCCAGCAATCACAACGAGTCCTAGACGCACAGAATAAACTAGCAAAGGCGAGAGCTAATTATGCGAAAACGCGTGAGGCCCTTTCTTTTGATAACATAAAAGGCGACCTAATCAAAGCCGCAGGAGTTAGCATGAGCCTAGCTGCCCCAACGATGAGCGCCGCTGATTACGAAATGGCAAATGCTAGATTGAATGCTGTTGCTTTTTCCGGGGCTGGTAGAAATAAGATGCAAGATGAAAAGGACTTTATAGCCCTAAAAGAACAATCTAGGCAACTAGCGCGAGAGACTCAATACAACGCTGTAGAAGTAACGAAATCGCAGGAAAACTTTGCAAGAGCCGGTTTTAAGACGAGTGAAATTATTTCCGCAATGCCTGGAGCTTTGAGCATGGCTACAGCTGAAGGAATGGATCTAGCAACAGGCGTTGACATCATGGCAAGCGCTATAAGAGGATTTAATCTAGATGCTAGCAACTCTACAAGAGTAAGTAATATTCTAGCGCAAACCAGTTCTAGCAGCAATTCAAGCATTACGGGGTTAGGAGAAAGCTTGAAGTATGTAGCCCCTTTAGCGTCTAATCTAGGTATATCCATTGAGGAAACTAGCGCAATCCTAGGAAAAATGGCCGATGCAGGAATAAAGGGGAGTCAAGGCGGTACAGCTCTTAGAGCCGCATTATCGCGAATAACAGAGGAGCCGAAAAGAGTAGCGGAAGCCTTTGCGCAATTTGGAGTAGTCGCAGCCGATACAAGCGGGAATTTACGAGAGTTGCCGGAATTAATGATAGAGCTTGACGCAAAATTAAAAGGCATGGGAAACAAAGAAAGAGGCAGCGTTCTCATGAAAATTTTCGGTCAAGAAGCCGGCCCCGCTATGATGGCAGTGATGAAAAGTTCTGTAGATAAATCGTTGCAGCAACTGACTAGATTTAACCGTGAAAGCTCCGGAGAATTGCAAGCGCTAGAAAAAGTATCAAGTGTAAGCCTAGAAAGTTTTAGAGAGTCTATGCAAACTAGTGACAAGCAAGCGCGAAAAATTGGCGTAAGTTTTGGTGAATTAGGCACTTACATAGCATTGTTAGCCGACTCCGGAATAAAAGGGGCCCAAGCCGATAAAGCTCTAACCATAGCATTCACGCAACTTTCTAGCAAGCCCAAACAAGTTGAATCCGTACTTAAATCTTTCAACATGACTGCATACGATAGTGAGGGCTACGTAAAGAATTTCACGCAGATACTAACGGAGCTAGACAAAGCCACGCAAACCATGACCAGCGCTGAAAAGCTAAAGACTTTTGAAAAAGTTTTTGGTTCCAATACGGGTACGAGCATTCAAGCGTTAATTCAAGGCATAAACTCCGCTAATTACACGACTTACTCTAATGCCGTAAGCAATTCGCAAGGAATATCAAGCGAAATGAGCTCTAAGATGATAAATACCCTACAAGGTCAAATAGAGATAGCAAAAAGCGCGATCGGGGATTTAGCGATAACAACGGGCGACGTGTTACTACCAAGCGTGAAAGTAGTTGTACAAGCTTTTACCTCCTTTACTTCTGCGATAGGAGAATTTGCCGCTAACAATCCTATTATCACAAAAACAATCGTAGGTTTAGTAGGTGGTTTAGGCTCTCTTAGTGTGGGGATAACAGCCGCTAAATACGCATGGTTAGCCCTAAAATTACCGATTGACACCGTAAAGGTGGGTATGGCCGCTATGCAAGCTAAAGCAATCCTATTAGGGGATACTAGCTTAATCTTAGCCGCAAAAACAAAAGTGGTCAGTGCTGCGATAAAAACATGGAGCGTTGTTCAAACGGCCTTTAATGCAGCCATGAACGCTAACCCCGTTATGCTCTTAGCTACAGCGATAGGCGCATTAGTAGCGGCGGGCATCGCTTTTTATCAAAACTGGGATAAGATCGTAGAATGGTGGAATAATTCAAGCCTCAAAGACTTTTTCTCGCCCATAATAGAGTGGAGCCGCAACGCTATAGCAAGCGTAAAAGGAATGTGGGAGGACTTTGTAAACTGGTTATCTAGCCTCAACCCTTTTTCATCATGGAAAGCCCCAACACCAGACGCGAAAACTGTTGAGACCGGGAAAAAGGCGATAATAGAAAAACACGGCACTACAGATTTACGACCTAGTTACATGAAAGCGTTTGCGACGGGTGGAATAATCTCAAAGCCCGTTATAGGCTTAGTTGGTGAGGCAGGAAAAGAGGCTATAATCCCGCTAGAAAAACAGAGCTTAGGCGCCGCGTTATGGTTAAAAGCCGGCCAAGAGTTAGGCATGATAGATCAAAGTCGCGCGCAAAGTATAGATTATGTCAACGCAAATTCACTCTCAAACATTGCTAGCAGTGGTTTTAATGCAAATTCGCTCTTAAGCCTTGTTGATACGAGCTTTGACGCTAATTCGGAATCGTTAGAGAGCAAACTATCAGCTTTGAGTAATTCGAATATGTCATTAATGAGTGACACGCGTGCCTATTCGGCGAGCAATGAGAATACCCAAAATTTAAGCGGGAATTCTACTAGTAGCGTAATCAATCCTATATTCAACATAACATTTAATTCAGAGCCGGAGAATGAGGCGGATTTTATGAGTATGTTTAGGTCAGCGTGGGAAAAATTCAGAGAACAAGAAATGAGGCTTAGCTTTGCGTAAATATCGAACTATCCAGGGTGATACATGGGACAAGATCGCTTTTAGAGTCTATCCTGATTACGGAGGCGAAAAACTAATGAGCATCCTATTAGATTACAATCCTACATATGCCGATTATGTTATATTCCCCGCGGGCATAATCTTAGACGTACCAACGATTAGCGAGCCTGTTATAGAGAATTTGCCACCGTGGAAAAGATGAACACAGCGCGATACGTTGAAGTCGCATTAATATATGATGGCGTCGATATTTCGCGGGATATAGCCCCTTTTTTAATCTCTTTTACTTACAACGACAACGCAAGCGATAAAGCCGATGATATAGACTTAACTTTAGAGGATAGGAATAGATTGTGGGTTAATGATTGGTTTCCAACGAAAGGCGATAAAATCATTGCTACAATCATAGTTCACGACTGGCACAAAGAAAACGACGTACAAACTTTACCGTGTGGGGCCTTTGAAGTTGATAGCGTGGATTGTTCAGGACCTCCTAACGTGATAAATCTAAAGGCTATCTCTACATTAATCTCTAAGCCTATGAAAAGCGAAACTCATACAAAGGCGTGGGAGAATGTACGATTATCAACGATTGCGGGCGATGTTGCCACTAGAAACGGCCTAGAATTTTTTTGGGATTGTCGTAGTGATTTTTATTTCGAAAGAAAAGACCAAGTTGAAGTTTCTGACCTAGAATTTTTGCGGGGACTTGCTCATGATTACGGCGTGAACGTCAAGGTTACTGACACTAAGCTAGTGTGTTATGAACGCGAGCTTTATGAACAAAAAAAGGCCGTGGATACATTAGAATTTGGCGACGAAAAAATTTTGCGCTGGAGGTTTTCTAGCAAGGCTACGGGGATTTACAAAGCTGCTAGACTTCAATATCATGATGCGGTCAAAAATGTCAGCATAAACACGCTAGTAAACGCCGATGACGTTATAAAAGGAGCTAATAGGACTCTCGTAATCAATGAAAAGGCCGATAGCATAGCCGACGCTCAAAAGAAATGCAAAGAACGTTTGCAAGCAGCTAATTCAAAGGAGATAACGGGCGAAATTTCTTTGATGGGGGATTTACGCTATGTAGGTGGTTCGACCGTGGAAATAAAGGGCTTCGGAGCGTTTGATGGCAAGTATTTAATAGAAAGTGCTGTACATTCAATAGGCAACGGATACACAACTAGCATTAAGTTATCCATGAACAAGGAAACGAAAAAAGAAAAAGTGAGTGCCGCGACAAAACGAAAAGCCGCTAAGACCAAAAAGAGCAAAGCTGCGACGCCGTTACCAGAAGTCAAGAACGTCTATGAAGGTGAAAGAGTAAAGGTGATTAAATGAACAACGCTGAACAATCCGCGGTAATGCGTTATGGTTACGTATCCGACTACGACGCAAAAAGGCATATGGCAAGAGTCGTATTCCCCGACAAGGATAATTTAGTATCGGATTGGCTGCCCGTGCTGGTTCATAACGCTTTAAAAAACCATGATGAAGCCCATGTAGATATAGATGAGCATGTTGCTTGCTTGATGTGTGGGAATGGGATTGAAGCCGGGGTAATCATAGGCGCTTTATACGACAACGAAAACAAACCCGTTAAAGCTGACAACGATATTCGCAGCGTAACATTCAATGATGGCACGGAGATAATCTACGATAGAAAAGAGCATAGGCTAGCGATAAATTGTAAAGGTGATATAGTCATACATGCTGATGGTAAGATGAAATTAACGGCCTCAAGGATTGACTTGAATTAACGTTGCGCATATAATCTAGCGTGAAATTTAGAACGAGAAAGGATTTTTCACAATGCCACCAGCTACAAGAAAAGGCGACTCATGTACAGGGCATGAATGTTTTCCGCCTAGGTCAAGCACTTCGGGTTCTTTAAACGTTTTCGTTAATGGCATACCATGGCACAGGCAAGGCGATTCGTGGGAGGTTCACACGTGCACACATCCTAGGGTACCACATGGATCACATGGTGGCGCTTTAGCGTCGGGAAGCTCTACGGTATTTGTGAATGGCCTTCGAGCCGGGCGCGTAGGGGATTCAGTTGATTGCGGCTCGTCGGTAGCGTCGGGAAGTTCAAATGTTTTCGCAGGATGACAAAAGAAAAGGAGGTTGTAATCATGAGTGATATATTATTCAAGTGCTTAGAGTTCATCTTAATCAACGTAGTTACGTTAATCACTGGACTTGTCGCAGTTTTTGCCGGGGCTTGCCTTGCGCTCTTTTCACCGATTATCGCATTATGGTTTGTCATTGATGAAAGATATATAGATGATGAAAAGGAGTTAGAATAGCTCATGATAGGAACTTTAGGCCCCGTAACGTTCTCCGTATCGGATAAGCGAATTAGAACTTTTAACGACCTTAAACTATCTCACAGCGCTAGATACGCTGAACACGCCATCATAGGAAAAAGAGGCCTTTTAGAATTTGTGGGGTTTGGGGTCGACTCCGTTAGTATGACGATTAAAATAGGCCTTGAACTAGGATTGAAACCCTATGAAGAATTACGCACACTACGAAAAATGTATAGAGATAGAGCGGCATTTGACTTTGTGCTCGACGGAAAGCCGGTCGGAGAAAATTTATGGATAATAGAAGGCTTTGATGAAGAGCTTGAATCCTTTACGATTGACGGCAAATTACGTTCAGCACTGATCAATATCAAGCTAAAAGAGTATGTAACCATAGATGAGGAGAAATAGAGAATGGCTGTAACCATTAACATTAACTTACCGCACGGAAATTACGAACTTGCAACGACCGAAGAATACATTGACTTTGAGCCCGAAACAGAAGAAGAAGAGGTGCTCCAGAATATAAAAACGATCTGTAGCACGCCTAAAAATTCAGTGCCACTTGATAGAGAATTCGGGATTGATATTGACCCTTTGGACAAGCCTACACCCGCAGCAAAGGCACAGATTCAGCGCGAAATCATTAGAGCTATAAAAAAGTATGAGCCTAGAGCAAAAATAGAGAGCGTTGACTTTGTGAGCGTCAATGAAAGTCAATTTAGAGTAGAAGTGAATTTTAGCCTACAAAATGCTGAAGAGTGAACTATTTGCGAGCTTAGAAGAAGTTCTCTTTGCGGAGAAGTTGCCAGAAGAAATAGAGCGTGCTATAATCTCCGCATACGAAAAGGCAAGCGATAGAACATTAGCCCGAGGTGAGCCTATCCGACTGCTTTTAGAGACTATTGCATTAATCATAATAGAACTCCGAAACGTGATAGATCAAGCAGGAAAACAAAATCTTTTAGCTTATGCCACTGATAGTTTTCTAGACCACCTAGGCGCGCTCCTTTCTGTTTATCGTTTAGAAGCAACTCCTTCAACAACTACTATGCGCTTTTCTTTGAATAGTTCCAATGTTTTGCAAACCTCCATAATCCCCAAAGGGACAAGAATAACCCCCGATGGGGCTTTACTTTTTTCGACTGTTGAGGATTTAGAGATACCTACAGGCGAATTAACAGGCGAAGTAAAAGCGGAATGCTTGACCGTGGGTGAAGTAGGCAACGGATTTTTAGCGGGGCAAATAAATAGATTAGTAGACGTATTCCCATATGAGATAAGCGCGGAAAACATAGACACTAGTGCAGGTGGCACGGATGTAGAGAATGATGAAAATCTAAGAGAAAGAATACAGATCGCACCGGAAAGTTTCAGTGTTGCAGGGCCTTCAGGGGCTTACAGGTTTTTCGCTTTGACTTCACACACTAGTATCATAGATGTGTCAGTTTTAGGGCCGGCCGAAGATGATTCTATAGAGCCGGGAAATGTTTTTATCTATCCACTTTTAAAAGGCGGTGAATTACCTAATGAGGCTATCCTTCAAACCGTTTACGAGACTTGCAATTCGGATAAAATTAGGCCTGATACGGATTTCTTACATGTACTATCGCCGGAAGTTGTTGCGTATGATATTGCGGGAACGTTCTGGGTCGATAACGCAAACGCTAGCCAAGCTACATATATTAGAAATGCAGTATACGACGCTGTTGACGAGTGGTGTATATGGCAAAAATCAAGGCTTGGTAGAGATATTAACCCTAGCGTATTGATACACAGGATTATTGAGGCCGGTGCGAAAAGAGTAGAGCTAACCTCACCGACTTTTAGAGCCTTAAAAGATTACGAGATAGCTTGGTGTTTCAAGAATCAATTGAATTACGGAGGCCTTGAAGATGCTTAAACTAGATAACATAACTTTAGCAACGCTTGCGCCGCCATCCATTACGCGCGACAAAAATGTAAAGGCGATACTCCAAGCGTTAGACCCTGAATTACAAAGCGTTTACGACGCCGTCAAAGAGATACATATTTATTCACGCATAGATGAACTTCCGGAAAAAATCATAAATGCACTCGCTTGGCAATGGCACATTGATTTCTACGAGTTAGCTAATAATCTAGAAACAAAGCGCGAATTAGTTAAGAGTTCTATCGAATGGCATAGGCACAAAGGCACTAGCTACGCGATACTAAAGGCGCTAGAGTTTTTTGGAATAGAGGCTAAGTTTATCCCGTGGTATGAGGAATTAATAGTCAATCCTAAAGATATTCATGACCTCAGCGAATTTCCGCCCTTAACAGGTAACGATTGCCTTTTAACTGAAACGGTAATCTCTAAGGCGCAACCCTATACTTTCGCTATTGATGCTAGATTGCAGGATACTTTTTTCGAGCGCGTTGACTGGACTAAGCCGACGCAAACTATAAAAAAGGCCATCATAGAAAGTAAAGCAGCTCGTTCTTATATTTCGCGTGTTCATGTTCATTTTGAGGATTACATTCAGAAAGAATTACGAATCGCTCAAATCTCGCCTAGGGGAATTTATCGGCGCGTAAATCTAAATCAACCCGTTAGTAAGTCTATAACGCATACGATTAACGCTAATAGCAAAATCACTACAGCTATATCGCTTAAAATGGATATTGACAAGCACGACCGCGCGGAATTTATCACGCAGAATTTAACCCTGAACAGTCGTCTTTCTTCGGGCATGTATCTTAGAAAGGGCATTGACGCTAGCAACGATAAAACTTTAACACAAAACTTAACACTAGGTAACTTGTCAAGTAACGCTCTTTTTGACAACTTAAACGCAAAAACTAAAAACACGCGTCAATTTTCGCAAACTTTGACAACTTCAAACCATTCAGCAGGAGGTGTAAAACTTGGCTGACATAATCGAATCAACTCTAACTAACGCAGGTCGTAATCTTATCGTCAAGGCGTTAGAAGGAAAGCAGCTCAAATTTACTAAAGGGGTAGTTGGTTCCGCTTATCTACCAGACGGCACAGAGATCGCTACTCTTTCTAATGTCATTAGCCCCATGCGTAATATGGATATAGGCTATATCAGTGTACCAGGAGAAATAGGCGTTGCTAAAATCACTCTCGAAATGAGCAACAAAGACTTGTTGACGGGCTTTTTTATTCGTGAGGTTGGAGTGTTTGCTCTCGACCCTGATACTAATGAGGAAGTCCTTTACAGCTATGCTAATTTCGCTGATACCGCGCATTTCTTGCCTGGTCAAGATAGTGAGATCCCCATATGGTACAGGATACAAATAAAAACGGTCATCGATCAAGCAAAAGATGTTACCGCTATCCTTACGGATAACCCGCTAGCTGTTAGCTATGTGGAATTAGGAGAAGCGACCGACGAAATCTATAAGCACTTTCAAAACAAGATAGCCGCTTTACAATCTCAAATCAACGGTTTAGCAAACGTAGTAATGCATTTAACATTTGACACGAAAAAGGAGGTTAATAACTCATGAACACTTACACCGCTGGAACTATCACAGTAGCTAAAAACGCCCTGAAAGTCTACGGACAAAATACAGCGTGGTTAGCTAACGATGTAAAAAAAGGCGACCTAATCATCATCAATAGCAGCGTACACGAAATAGAAGAGGTCAATACTAGCACAGAATTAACGCTAGCGAGCGCTTATACGGGCAACAATGTATCCACAGCCGCCTACGTGATCGTACGAGTTGCTGAACAGGTCTTAGCCGCTGATATTGCCTCATTACTCTATCAGCATGTAACCAACTACGAAACTTTCATTGAGACGCTCAAAGATGAGGTTGAAGTCTTATCGAAGGCTAGACTTTACATTGATACGGACGGCGACGTCGCACAATCCGATGAATAAAAGGGCGTGATTTAAATGGCAGTTACAGACGCGAATAAATTACCCCGTGAGGCTACACAACAAGGGATTTTAGAGGCATTAAGGCAAATAAAAAGCGCCCTCGATTCCACTAACAGCTCTTTTTCATCATGGGCGGGTAGTCTTTCTAATTTAACCACTACAGAGAAAAGTAATCTCGTCGCAGCTATCAACAGCCTTGTGACTGTAATAAGCTCTCACACAACTAAGATCACAGCGCTAGAAAATACGGCTCAAGATTCAGTTCTCGCCGATGACATCAAGAATTTTTTTCAGGCCTCCGGACTCTATATTGACGATGAAGGCGGAATTTCACAAATTAATTAGGAGGTGTATCACTCAATGGCAACAGCTGCTAACAAACTCCCAAGAGAATCTACACAGGTTAGCATTCACTCAACCCTAAACGAAATAAAAAGCGCTCTCAATTCTCGTAACACTAGCCTTAATTCCTGGACGGGCAATTTAGCTAATCTAACCACGGGCGAAAAAAGTAGCCTAGTCGCAGCTATAAACTACGTCAATAACGCTATCGCCGCTAACCAGTCCGCTATGTCAGCTTTAAGCGATATTCACGCTACATTAGATGAAGCATGTACATCCGACAATGGCGCGGGCGTTCACAATTCTTTATTTGGTGGCAGAAACCTTGGCGCCGACTTAACTACAGCACAGATCGCAGCTATCAACGATAGAACTTTCAAAGGTTTGTACGTGGGGAGTTACTGGGGAAAAGAAATTACGTTCTCTTATCTTAAATCCCCCGACAAAGGATTGTCAGAAAACAATGAAAGCACAGAAGGCGACGATACCACCGAAACCGTTACGGGCTATATAGAAATGGTCATCCTAGATTGTGACTATTACCGCAACGTAGGAGATAACACAGGATTGACGAGAGGGCATATTGTCGTGGCACCTAAAGTCATCTTATACAACAACCCCATGAATAAAGCACACGCAACCACAGAGGGCGGGTACGTAGGCTCCGATATGTACACGAAATATTTAGATGGGGCTAAGAACGCTTTCAACGCCTTTTTCGGGGCGGCTCATATACTTTCACATAGAGATTACTTAGTCAACGCGGTATCTGATGGTAAACCCTCCGGCGGCGCCTGGTTTGATAGCACGGTAGAGCTTATGGATGAAAGGCAAGTCTATGGATCGCTTATTTTCGATTCAGGGAACCCCGACGGCTCCACAGTACCCAATCGCTATAGCACTGGTTGTAAGCAGTTCAACTATTTCAGACATACGCAGCATCTTACCGCCCACACCATTGAAGGCCTGACTAATACTAATAGGGGCGACGCGTTTTGGTGGTCAAGAAATGTAGCGTCGGATATTCATTTTACTGGCTTTATCGGTGGAGGGTATTGCTCTCATCATACGGCCAATAGAATGTACGGCGTTAGACCTTATGCTCTTATCTACTAAAAACAAAAAGGAGGTTAAACCATGGCAACAACAGCTAGTAAATTACCACGAGAAGCAACGCAGCAAAATATCCTTTCAACTTTAGGCGAAATAAAAAGCGCTATCACGTCTCATAATACGGCCTTCAATCAATGGGGCGGCGCTCTTTCCGCTTTAACGACTGGAGAAAAAAGTAGCTTAGTAGCGGCTATAAACTATGTTCAGGCACAGGTTACAGCTCAAGCTAACGCTATCACAGCTATGAATGATATATACGCACTCTTAGATGAGGCCTCTACAGCTGATACGGGCGCGGGTATCCATAATTCACTTTATCGCGGAAAATCTTTAGGGGATACACTCACAGACGCACAGGTCGCAGCTATCAACGCTAGGACTTTCAAAGGATTGTGGGTAGGCGATAAATGGAGCAAATCTATCACCTTTTCTACGACAGTAGCGGGCGATACTACACAAAGTGTAACCATTACCCCAACAATGGCCATCCTAGATTGTGACTATTACCGCAACGTAGGGGACTCTTCAGGATTGACGAGAGGGCATATTGTCGTAGCACCGCTTACGACTCTCTATACTGCACCCATGAATAAAGGAGTAAACACTACAACGGGTGGCTACGTAGGCTCCGATATGTACACGAAATATTTAGATGGGGCTAAGAACGCTTTCAACGCCTTTTTCGGGGCGGCTCATATACTTTCACATAGAGATTACTTAGTCAACGCGGTATCTGATGGTAAACCCTCCGGCGGCGCCTGGTTTGATAGCACGGTAGAGCTTATGGATGAAAGGCAAGTCTATGGATCGCTTATTTTCGATTCAGGGAACCCCGACGGCTCCACAGTACCCAATCGCTATAGCACTGGTTGTAAGCAATTCAACCTATTTAGGCATAGACCCGACCTAATTAGCAACCGTCAGTATTATTGGCTAAGAAATGTCGTTTCTGGTGCTTATTTCGCTCTTGTCAACGACGCTGGCGGCTGCGCCTCTAGTAACGCGTCCGGTGTTGGTGGCGTTCGTCCGCTGGCCCTTATCTACTAGGGGGTATACCTCAAAAGAAAAGAGCTTGACGTAAGGTAAACGTGAGGGTATAATCTTTAATCAGCTAGAGCTCGTCTCTAGCGGGTTAAAGATTTTGAAAGGAGCTGTAGCATGGAAGCAATGAATCGAAATAATCTCTACCAAACACTCGCGGAAACCTTATCAGTAGCTCAAAAACTCCAAACAAGCTATCACTCCGACGATAAAGACCGCCTCTCTAAAGTTTATCGCGAAATCTGCGAGATAACCGTACACGTAGCAAATGCGGAAAACGCCTTGGAGGTAGCCTATACAACCCTACGACAACTCGCGAGAACCTACAAAGAGCTTAACGACTGTTATAACAGAATCACGAACGCCGTATTAAACGCTTTAAAAGGAGCTCAAAATTATGATGCAGAATAGCGTAAAACATGAACTTGAATTAGTGCGCTGGAAAATCACCTCTATGATACAAGCTAACGCCGGCAATGTGAGCGCGCTTGTTGCTAACGAAATAGAACACGCCCTTGAATATGCCCATGATGCCGTGGCTGAAGTTGAATATGTCTTTGATGTTTTAAAGATTATGGCCCACCTAATAGAACGCCTGGAATATTTGAGCGGCTTCAATCCATTAAAAAGCACATGCGACGATATTTTGGCGGATTGTGAAAGAATAAAGGCGAGGATTGAGGATGATGAAGAGGGGGTGTTGCCATTATGATTAAAGATTTGTATCTTGAAATGAGCGAGATTCGAAAGGACATAACAGACTTAGCGTATAAGACTTATCATAAGGGAAGTTCAGATCTTGCGTGGCATATTTTTCATCAATTCAACGACGCTTTAGAAATCGTAGAGGCGATAATCAAGGAATGTCTGCAGCCCGGACCAGGTTATGAGGGTGTAGTAGCATTGCATGATAAAACGCCCTTCTTGATAGATAGATTGAGCTATGCTATTGATTGCGAGCCGAGAATAAAGAAAGAGTGTAAGGCGATTATCGATAAAGTGTTCAAGCTGATAGAAGAGGATAAAGGCGACTATGGGGAATGAGTCAAAAGTAACCCAAAACTTTCGCGAGATTAGGCTACAGGTTGCTAGATTATATATTGCGGTAAGAAAACCTAGCGATGGTTACGTCTATGCATCAGGGCGCCCCGAAAGAGATTTAAGCCTTGAAATACTAATGCCCATCATAAAGGAATTGACCCGCATGATTGTTATACAGTATGATGACGATGAATATATAGAGTCAATCTATCGTACCGTAAAGGATGCGGTAAGCTTTGTAAAGGATATAATGCTCATGGATAAAGCGATAACCGAACGCGTTGAATCAATCTTAAATCTTATTGACGTATTTACAGAAAAAGGAGAAATGAAAAATGGCAAATAGTTTTTCGATAACGCTATCGAATGGAACAAAATATGAAAATTTCAAGATGAACGGCAACAACTTCATCACGACAGATACAGAAATCGCAGCTAAGTTCAACAACGTTTTAGGACGCAATACGAATTACTTAACCAACGTAACGATTGAAGGCGACGCAGATTTTGATGAGGCACAGTTAATCGGCACACACGCATTCATGGAGATAGTGCAATGTGTCAAGCATGAGAATGAATGGTGGATAGTGTTACGTGACCTGACAAAACAGGAATTGCGCGATCTTGAACTAGATTCTAGAATTGCATACTTAGAAATGATCACGGAGGAGGCTTAACGATGACGAAATTTGAAATGGTAAAGCGCTATTATGATTTAGGATTATGGGATGAAGCAAAAGTGCGTGTGGCAGTCGCAAAGAACTGGATTACCGCCGATGAATTCAAGGCAATAACTGGAAAAGGATTATTTGACCAGTAATACAATAAAGCACCTTCCTGACCTTTCATTTTATTTACTCACACAAGCCTTCTGAACTATCAGAGGGCTACTTTTTTATTTTGTGGAGGTGAAAAAAGAGAAGTGGACTCACGGATATTTAAAGAGCGCGATTTCGCGTGCAAATGTTGCGGAGAAAATGACATTGATGAGCGCATAATTAGCATGACGCAGCGTATACAAGACTTCCTGGGACTCCCGGTAAGCGTTGTATCGGGTTATAGGTGTAGGGTTCATAATGCTATCATGGGCGGGGCGCGACGTTCTTATCACACACAAGGACTCGCAGTAGATTTAACATGCGCAAAAGATATAAATGCGCTATGGCATACGATACAAACATTGTGGCATAATGGAGAACTTCCAGAGCTCTCATGTGCGATACGAGACGCGAATTATGTGCATATTGATTGCGGTAAAAAGCGTAAACATGTATTTGAAGTGCGCGCGGTTTAACAAAAGGAGGCGTAATAAAAATGGCAAATGATACGAAAAATTTCAAAGTTAATGAGTTTGCGTGTAAGTGTGGGTGCGAAAACAAGATACAACAAAGCGTAATAGATCTATGTCAAGCGATACGAGAGCGTGCAGGGATTCCGATACGCGTAAATTCGGGATATAGGTGCGCGGAACATAACGCAAAAGTCAGGGGCGTAAAAGGCTCACAACATATTCAAGGCGTCGCGGCGGATATATCATGCGCAAAGGGTGCGAAATATTTGTGGCAGGTAACGCGACAACTTTACAACGAGGGCGCAATTCCAACTCTGCAATACTGTAAACTATACAAGACCTGGATACACGTTGACTGCGGGAAGAAGCGCAAAAACGTTTTTGACGGGGGCGTATAGAATGAATGGGAACACTTACACGGAAATGCTGTCGGGATTCTTTTCGGGCGTGTGCATGATATTGACGTGGTTTTTTGGCACGTTTGACGGCGCGCTAAGGGTTTTAATCGCGTTTGTGATTGTGGACTACGTGCTAGGGGTGACGGCGGCGGCGGTAGAGAGGCGGCTGTGCAGCTCTGAAGGGTTCAAGGGTATACGCAAGAAGATGATCATATTCATGCTGGTCGGGGTGGCGCATATAATAGGTAAAGAAGTTTTTGGTAACGAGATAGTGCTACGAGACATGGTGACGTATTTTTATATAGCGAATGAGGGGATGAGCATCATAGAGAACGCGGCGAAAGCGAATGTGCCAATTCCTGAGGGCTTAAAGAATTTGTTTGAGAAACTCCACACAGACAACGCGCAAAAGAAGCAATAGAGGCGAGAAGATTCCCCTGGCCTCAAACCTTTTCACAAAACTTTTCACAAAATCCCACCAAAATTTAAAAAAAATGCTTGACACAAAGAAAATTAAGTGTATAATACTCGCATGAAGTTGAGGAACAAAGGTTCCAGCCGTGAAGTGGTAGTAACGGAGCAAATTGACAGAGCAGTAATAGCGAAAGTGGCCAAGAATTATCTGTTATCGTCAAGAGAGGCGGCGGAGGCGGCGTCTTTTTTTGTTGTTTTTTAAACTTTTCCTGTTTGTATCGAATTTTTCCATTACATATGCAGAGCGTAGGTTAATATCCGTAGGTTGCGCGGTGTTAGTGTCTTCTGGTAACGTGTTATAATAACCCCAATTGTGAGTGAATGACTACGTAGTAATGTAGGTATTTTATACTAGATAATTATATGCTATAATGCTTACTCATCAGCAAAATGTATATTTCATCAAGGATATGAAAATTTATAGCATGTCTAGTACATGGCAAGTCAGGAGGAATTTTGGTTGCGATATGATGATTATGGAAGACACAAAAACACTTATGCACCACATAAGGGAAGATGTAGTAAAAAGAACAATACCTCTCATACGAGTGTTTCGCTAATTTTTTGTTGGGGGTTTGGTTTAGTTGTTTGCTTAACGTTTGGCCTTGCTTCATTTTTGATGATTTCTGCTGGACAATTTAGCTTTTCATCTACCTCTGGTGGAGTGGGTACTGCTTGGGGAGGTAATGAAGGTGAAAACAATTTTGTTACGGGCAATTTAATCAAAGTCGAAGTAACAGATTTAGAATCTACGAACAGTTTATCCCAAAGCAATGAGGAACTTTACGCCCAGGCCCGTAATAACATGATGGAAGAGTTTGGACCACTACCAAAGTACTTATCGGATTATGAAAGCATAAAATTGACTGTTGAGGAAGATGGTACAAAAATACCTGAACCTGAAGAAGATGAAGAAATTGAACTTGTTGCTGATGAAGTCAATAATATAGCTGCACAAGATTCAAACACTATGGTTGAGTCGCAATCAGTATTGTTGGCTGAAACTGGAATATTTTGGCGTGAACATATTGTAAAGAATGGTGAAACTTTGTCGGATATAGCATTGGCTCACGGAAATATTACGGCTCAGGATATTTTGAGAGCTAACGGCCTTAAAGACGCTAACAGGCTTGCAGAAAATCAAATATTGCTTATTCCTAATGATCCCGGAAAAATTGAAGATACTCTCGATGAAGTGCGTACAAGGCAGATGAGAGTCGCTGCAACGAAAGAGAAATTAGAGCCGCTAAAGATCAAATCATATGTCGTAGCTCAAGGAGATTCGTTGTGGTCAATTTCTAATGCTCAAAATATTGAACTTGATACGCTTATCGGTAGTAACACGTTCAAGACTTCAGCAAGATTAAGGCCAGGTGCTACACTCAGAATCCCGAATCAAGACGGAATATTTTACGTTATGAAAAAGGGCGAAACTATCGAGTCTATAAGCAAGCGTTATGGCGTCAGTATGAATAAAATACGTCAAGTTAATACAGCGGTTGATGTTGCTGCTTTGAAACCAGGCGAAGAAATATTCTTACCTGGCGCTAGACCTGTAGGATTAGTCGAACATCACGCAGATAATACTAAACTTGCAGAAGCCAAGAAAGCTAACCAGAAAGCAATCAAGAATTTAGCTAAGAACGAGAAGCTTCAAAAGGGCGAAGTAGCAGTAAGTAATGCAGGCGGCTTCAGGTGGCCTTTGATGGGAAGAATTAACAGTCCATTTGGTTGGAGAAAACATCCAATTACGAAGCGTAGAGATTTTCATACTGGTATTGACATTAAGGGAAATAGGGGCGATCCTATTAAAGGAGCTGGAAGCGGCAAAGTCGTTTATTCAGGCTGGATGGGAGGCTACGGAAAAGTTATCGTAATCGAACATTCAAACGGTCAATCAACTTTATATGCTCATTGCAGCACATTACTTGTAGGAAAAGGAGCAAATGTATCGTCAGGACAGCTAGTTGCTAAGGTCGGAACAACAGGACGTTCGACAGGGCCGCATTTACATTTTGAAGTAAGGAATGGTAATACGCCGGTCAATCCGATCAAGTACCTGACAAAATAATATGGCAAAATTTGTATTTATCACAGGTGGAGTAGTATCGTCATTAGGTAAGGGAATTACAGCAGGTTCTACAGGGACATTGCTTAAGAAGCGTGGTCTTAAAGTTTCGATTCTGAAAATCGATCCTTATTTGAACGTTGATGCAGGAACTATGAATCCATTTCAGCATGGCGAAGTTTTTGTAACTGATGATGGTGCTGAGACTGATTTAGACTTGGGGCATTACGAAAGATTCATAGACGAAACTTTGAGCGAAAAAAATACGATTACGACAGGGAAAATTTATTCTAGTGTGATTAAGAAGGAACGCAGAGGGGATTATTTGGGCGGAACCGTTCAGGTAATTCCCCATATTACCAATGATATTCAGGAAAGAATTGTAAAGGCTGGCGAAGATCTTGACGTTCTTATCGTTGAAATTGGCGGTACTGTAGGGGATATTGAGGGGCAACCATTCCTTGAAGCTATCAGGCAAATGGCAGTAAGAGTTGGACGTGAGAATGTAGTTTATTGTCATGTTACATTAGTTCCCTATCTCGAAGCAGCCAAGGAACTCAAGACTAAACCTACGCAGCATAGTGTTCAGGAATTGCGAAAGATAGGAATATTACCGAATTTACTTGTATGCCGTACAAGTCACCAAATGGATCAGAGCATGAAGAATAAAATCGCATTGTTCTGTGACGTTCCTCCTGAAGCAGTTATCGAAGTCAAAGATGAGAAAACTATTTATAACGTCCCTATAAGTTTGCATAAACAAGGACTAGATGATTTGATATTGAAATATCTTGGCTTACCCTGCGATATTAAACCAGACTTAAGCGACTGGAGCAGAATAGTTGACAGATATATAAATCCTTCCGAAGAAGTTAAGATCGCTCTTGTTGGAAAATATGTTCAGCATAAGGATGCTTATTTGAGTGTTGTAGAAGCTCTTCATCACGCTGGTATAGCTCACAATGTCAGAGTAAATATTGTTTCGGTTGAAGCAGAAGATTTGGAGCATGGCAGCCCTGAAGAAGCTTTGGAATTTGCGGACGGAATATTAATCCCTGGAGGATTTGGCGATCGTGGTGTCGAGGGAATGATTAATGCAGCTAAATATGCTCGTGAAAATAATGTGCCTTTGCTTGGAATATGTTTAGGAATGCAAATGATGGTCGTAGAATTCGCGAGAAACGTCTGTAAATTACATGGAGCTCATAGCAAGGAAATGAATCCAGCCACACTTCACCCAGTAATTCATTTGATGGAAGAACAAGAAAACCTCAAGGACTTAGGAGGCACCATGAGGCTTGGAGCCTATCCATGTAAACTTATTGAGGGGACAAGAGCGGCAAATGCTTATGGCAAAACTTTAATCAGCGAACGTCATAGGCATCGTTACGAATTCAATAATTCTTACCGTGAACGCCTCGAAAAAGCAGGTCTGAAAATTTCTGGTATTTGCACAGAACGTGATTTGGTTGAAATTGTTGAAATTCCTGAACATAATTGGTATGTTGGCGGACAATTCCACGGAGAGTTAAAATCAAGGCCCGTAAAACCTCATCCACTATTTGACGGATTTATAAGTGCTTCGGTAAAATTTATGCGAGATAGAGCAAAGGAGGCTTGAATCTAAATTATGAAGGCTGTAAAAATTTTTATGGCAATATTGTTTGTGTTTGTGGCTTCAACTTGTATGGCATCGGAAGCGGTCCCGGATCCTGACTTAAATTCTGGTTCTTCTCGTCAAATGATGGAGCAGATCGAAAAAATTGTTTATGGCTATGTGAATCAGGGTGGACTGATTGAACGGCTTGGAAAAATTGAGGAAGATTTATTTGGAAGGAGTCTTCCAGGAACGATAGCAGAACGACATGCGGCTATTCTCAATTTTCTTGACACTGGCACGGAAGAGCAGCCTTCAATGATGTTTAAGTTAGGGGTGGCAGAATGGGTGGTAGATAAAAAAATTCGCGCTTCTGAACCAGCATTACGTCGTCTTGAGGACTTAGAAACTAATCTTACAGGTTCATCAAAAAGTGGGAATCCTATTGTAATGAGAGTCGAAAGTTTATTGGCTACACTGATCATGGATCCTGTATCTTCACAACCCGTAAATCTTCCCGGAGATACTGTTATGAAATTCAGATTCATGGATGAGTTGAGCCCGGCGAAATCTCAAGCAGGCGATTTTGTTAGACTCGAGCTTACAGATGACATAATAGTTAATCAATGCTTAGTTGCCCCAGCTGGCTCTCTTTTAATAACTGAAGTTCGTGATGTGAAACGTCCTAGAATGTTTGGAGTTCCTGGTGAAGTCAGGTTAGCTTTCAATGAGTTAAAACCACTTGGACCACAAAAACCTGCGGTAACAGTTGGAGAAGCCGCTCAGAATGCTATTAAAGAAGCTCGTAAGGTCGGCGATAGAGGAGAAGGGGCAATAGTTGGAGCTGGTGCCGTAAGTATAGCCGCTGCTGCCTTGCTTGGGCCTGTTGGACTCGTAAGTGGTGTGTTCATTCGTGGAAATTCTATAAAAATTCTCCCTGGGTCCGTTACTTTTGTGCAAACTTCTGGAGATTGTGCAGTGTCAGCTTATCCAATTCCTATAAGTCTTCAAGTACACTCAAATACTATTACTGCTCCAGAGCCAGAATCTAACTCAACAGTTTCAAGTGTTCCTAGCTATAACCCTGATAGAGACACAATAATCAAGGCTGATGTCTTTAATAGGAACGTTTACGGTGAACCGACTAATTCCGGTACCGTCAATACAAGCAGTGTAATGAATAATAGTAGTGTAAATACAGGTGGTAGTGGTGGCGACTTTGTACTTCCTCCAGAACAACAGATTAATTAGAAGTATAGCAATTATTTTACCCGTTATGTTATTGGCGGGTAATTTTTTTTGTTCAAGTATACATGCGGCTGATCTAACGCCATTTGAGCAGACTATAAGAATCCTAGAACGTTGGACTTCAATACACTGGGGACAAGACTGTTTTGTATGGGTGGTGCATTATCCAGAAGAAATTGTCGATTCCTGGATTGAATCTGAGGCGGCTAGATATGGTACAGGTAATTTTGATCGTGAGGCTTTCAGAAAAAATTTTGTGTCAGATCTAGAACTTGATACTGCAGAAACGTTTTTGATTAGCGTGTACTCGTTTGGAAGTAGACCTGTTAATCTCAATCCAGTTAATGAAAATATCTCATTGTTCTCAGCATCGGGAGAACGTATTAAGCCGTTAAAGTATGATAACGCTCTCGATAATCCTTCTTCGGGAATTGTTCAAGGTCTCGTATTTTTTCCGAAGCAATCTAATAAAGATTACGTGATCGGTATTAAAGGTATGAGCAGTAAAGAGCGTGTATTCTCGTTTAGTCCAATTGTTGATGAAGCCAAGCAAGAGGCTGTTAAGCAAGAACACGAGAAGAAGTCCGAAGTTGTAGTAGTGAATCTTCCTAAGAAGCAGCCGCCCAAAAAGGCAGCCGCACCTACAGCTCCTCCGCCTTCGCCAGCGATTCCTCCTCGTCCAATTACGCCGTTATTTCAGGAAAAATCGGAAAGCATGGAAGAATTTGTTAGTTCAGTGAAATCTGAAGCCAAAGACTCAACATCTAAACAAGCTAACGAAATTTCATCAATAACTCCTAGTGCTAGTACGACGAGATTAAGCAATGTAGACAGCTCATACTCAAGCCGCGAAACCGTGTTGCGAAAGTTTTTATTGCTTTGGGCAGATGGAGCGGCTATAGAAATGTACGATATGTTGTCTGATACTTCACAAAAGGTAATCTCACGAGAAAACTTTGCTAAGGACGTTGCAAAAGAGTCTAATATACGTTCGGGGCTCAAGAGGGGTGATTATCGAATTGACTGGATTGGGGAGGAACGCGCTAAAATTATCACGACACACAAAACCTTATTTGTTAAGTCGGTCGCTACACAGACACTAGGTATAACTCGTGAAGGCTCTTCATGGAAAATAATATGGTATTAAAAATTTTATTGATGAAAGGAACATATTAGAATTGGCAAGAAATATCACACCGCGCAAGGAAAATTACTCACAATGGTATCTTGACGTTATCAAAGCTGCTGGCTTGGCCGATTACGCGCCTGTTAGAGGTTGTATGGTCATCAGACCGACGGGTTATGCAATCTGGGAGAATATTCAAGCAAAACTTGACATAAAATTCAAGCAAACTGGTCACGTAAACGCTTACTTCCCGTTGTTGATCCCTGACTCATTTTTGCGAAAAGAAGCTGAACACGTTGAAGGCTTTGCTCCCGAATGTGCAATGGTTACTCATGCCGGCGGTGAAGAATTAGAAGAAGCGTTCGCAGTTCGTCCAACTTCAGAAACTATAATTGGCTATATGTACTCAAAATGGGTTCAATCATGGCGTGACTTGCCCGTGTTAATCAATCAATGGTGCAACGTTATGCGATGGGAGAAAAGACCGCGTTTATTCCTTAGAACGTCAGAATTTTTATGGCAAGAAGGACACACAGCCCATGCTACACTAGAGGAAGCTCGCGAAGAAACTTTGAAGATGTTGGAAGTCTATAGAAGCACTCTTGAGAATGAGTTAGCTATTCCCGTCATTGCTGGCGAAAAAACTGCTGGAGAAAGATTCCCCGGGGCTATTGATACTTATACATGTGAAGCAATGATGAGCGACGCAAGAGCTTTACAAGCAGCAACGAGTCATTTCTTAGGACAAAATTTCGCTCGTGCCTTTGAGATTCAATTCCAGAACAAAAACGGTGAACTTGAATATTGTTGGACAACTAGCTGGGGTTTCTCAACTCGTACAATAGGTGCTGTCATAATGGTTCACTCTGATGATGATGGCTTAATCATTCCTCCTAGAATAGCTCCGGTTAAAGCTGTAATCGTTCCTATCTCGAAAGATGAATCAATCGCAGCTAATGAAATTTACCCTAAGGCCAAGGAACTTGCGACTAAACTTGATGAAGAACTCGGCGGAATGTTCACAAAAATCGATACTGATTTTCATATGAGGCCAGCTGACAGATTCTTCACTCATTTACAAAAAGGTGTGCCATTGCGTTTGGAATTAGGTGAGAAAGATTTGGCGGCTGGTACTGTAAGACTTGTACGACGTGATACAGGTGATAAACGAGACGTAAAATTAGAAAATGTTATCCCAACGGTGAAGCAGTTACTTGACGACATTCAGAGCAATTTATTCACGCGAGCTAAAAATTTCCGTGACGAGAACACTCATGACGCTAAGAGCTACGACGAACTCAAGGAGATTTTGGACAAGCAGGGCGGATTTGTGAAAGCATATTTTGCTGGAACTCCCGAAGATGAAAAACGAATCAAAGATGAGACTGGCGGAGCTACTCCACGTTGCATATTACCTGGTGAAAATCGTGGTGAATGTTTCTTGACTGGTAAGGACAACGCTAGATTGACTATATTTGCGAAAGCGTACTAGGCGATAAAATGTACGAGGCTGATTTGATATTCTCATGCAGTGAGGATAATTATTTGCCAGTCGTTGATGTGTGGCTCGTGATCGATGTATTGCGTGCCACTACGGTAATGACTCGCTGGTTCGAACTTGGAGGCACTGAATTATATCCTGTAAAATCTCCCGACGAAGCAAGGCAATTAATTCTTGAGTTACAGGACAGAGGTTCATCGCCTTTGTTAATGGGAGAAGTAAACGGTTTACCGCCTGAAGGTTTTGACCTTGGAAACTCTCCGACGGAGTTAACGTATGATCTAATTCGAGAACATTATTGTGGGGTCATGTCAACAACTAACGGAACAGTTGCGTTAAATCAAGCTGCTTCATCGGGAAGTCCAGTTATAGCTGTTAGCTTGCGAAATTATTCGGCCTGCCTTGATTATGCCCTAACGTTGGGAAATAAGATCGGGCTATTGTGTTCAGGAAGAAAGAAAAGGCCTTCTTGGGAAGATACTTTATGTGCTGGGGCAATTCTTGAAGCTCTGATAGGACGAGGAGAAACTGAAATGACTGACGCTGCTAGGATAGCTTTAACGTTATGGCAGGCTCGTGGAGAAGATTTAAGAGAATATGTTATGAATTCCACACACGCTAAATATCTTGAGACAATAAACTTTGCCAATGATGTAACATTTTGCTGTGTATGCGATTCGTCAACTGTTGTACCAATGCTATCAACTGACGAGAAAACACATATAATCCTACAGAGTGTTTCAGGTAGTGCAAGACCATACAACGCTGCATCTCAAGCCATAACAGTTTCGGATAAACCACTATCGCTTATTCACAAGGAACGCCAACAAAAATCGAATCCATTTGAAGAATTATTGAGTTATACAAAAAAGGGGAAATGAGAATTGAGAACATTGTATCTTGATTGTTTTGCAGGAATAGCTGGCGATATGTTCATAGGAGCATTGTTAGACATAGTGCCAGATAAAAATGTTTTGTCAGAAGGTATTAGCAAGGTTAAGGCTCTTAATCAGAATGAATACAAGTTAATTATCGAGAATGCCACTAAAAACGGTATAGCTGGAATAAATTTTGACGTCCATTTGTCAAACCATCATCATGAACATAATGAACACGAGCATCATCATGAGCACAGACACTTAGCTGACATCGAAGCAATGATAATGACTAGTGACTTATCAGAACGAGTTAAACGTGAAACATTACGAGCATTCTCGATCTTGGCCGAAGCTGAAGCTCATGTTCACGCTACAACGCCGGATAAGATTCACTTTCACGAGGTAGGCGCAGTTGACTCGATTATAGATATAACAGGAGCGTTTATTCTCATGGAAGCTCTTAATTGGCCTAGAGTGCTTTGTTCAAGTATCAATGTTGGATCTGGAACTGTTGAGTGTGCGCACGGGATTTTACCTGTACCAGCTCCAGCAACTGAATATTTACTGCACGGGCTGCCTGTTTGCTCAAATGGTGAACCAATGGAACGCACAACTCCTACAGGTGCATTAATAGTTAAAATTTTAGCTGATGGGTTCGTTAAGGGAATGCCTTCAGGTAAGATTCTTGCGTCAGGTTTTGGAATTGGTAATCACGAATCACTCGAAATGCCGAACGTGTTACGCGCAGTGTTAATTGATACTAGTAACGAAACAGAACTGTTAGGATTGCTTCATGAGAAAATAACGTTGATTGAATGTAACATTGATGATATGAACCCGCAAGACTATGAAGTAATTGAAAATAAGCTATTCACGGCTGAAGCTCTCGACGTTTGGACAGAAAACATCAACATGAAGAAAGGAAGACATGGAATAAAATTATGTTGTCTAGCAAAAGCTGAAAACGTTTTGAACTTGGCTCAGATGATTTTAACTCATACTACTTCGCAGGGAGTTCGATTTCTCGAATATGATCGACTACGATTGAACTGGAAGCTCAAGAAGATTTCTACTCCGCTTGGAAAAATCCACGTAAAAATCACAGAACTTAACGGTGAAACCCTACGGCGTATTCCAGAATATGAGGATTTGAAAACGTTGGCTGAAATCCATAATATATCAATGTACGAAATACGAAACTTGATGAATAAGGAAATAAATTAAAAATTCGAAGAATGACTGAACCTATTGTACTATGATGATATTGAGCCAGAATAAATAATAGTTTCAATAGCGTCCTGCATTTCCTTGACTGAATGAGCTCGAGAGCGTGCGCACTCTTGAGCCTGCTTGTTACAAATAAAACATGTTCGGAAGGTCTTGCGGGACAATTTGTTTCCATCAGAGTCAATAACGTCAATATCAAACAATCTACCTAATTTTGAAGTATTCTCAATATCAACCATCAAGCCCTTGAGAGAGTCAGGGGCTATATTTTTCACGGAGAGCAACATTTCGTCCCCTGTATCCTCATGAATCTCTACACACTCATTAATTATCACGTCGTTATCATTGAGCGAATTAAGCAGCAAATTTTTTCCTGTATCGAAAGCTTTACGGATAAGGCCGTTTGTTTTTACCGGGCCGGGGATATTCATGCAGAACGATATTAACGGCGAGTGATATTCTTCCAGAAGGAATCTTTGCTCGTTCGTGCGTCTTTCACGCCTTGCCAACATTTGGGGTAAATCAATCTCGACCCCTGTCATATTTTCACAGCCTTCAAAAACTCCTCGCCCAATTGTTTTAATTCGTCAACAACTTTAGTCTTTGCGTTACTGAACAATTTTAGCGTTTTAGGATTAGTCAATACCGCAGGGATTCCGATTTGAAGCTCTCCGAATATAGAATTATTGCGAACGAGTGTGAATAACTTGTAGCCGTCCTGTAGTAATTTATGCCTATATTGTTCTTGTGTGCTTTGTAGTCTGTTCTCTTTGTCACTTGTGAAATTAACCATAGTTGGCACGACTCCCAGGAGACTCAGAGAAATTGGCGGATACTTTGTGGGATATTCGAGAATTTTGCGGTTATCATCATAATTTTGCATGAACTTTGTTATACCGCGCTGAAGATTCTTGACTCCTAATTCAGTAGACAGATAATCAAGTTTTGTCGGTACTATATAACAATCGCTTGCCAGCAAAGCATTCTTAACAAGAGTATAAAAATTTGGTGGGCAATCAATTAGGCACAAATCGTATTTATTGTGTAATTCTTGAATATCTATGCGTAAATGGCTGTAGGTATCGAGTGAATTAGCAGCTATGGTAGCAGTACTTGTTCCATTAATCATAGCTGATAGTTCGGTCTCATTCTCTATTAAGTCCAAGTGCGAGCTTATAACATCGACAGTAAAATCACCTGCCTTGCTCGTAATAATGAGTTCTGACAACGGTACACAATTGCCAATCTTGCTTGTTATGGGCTTCAGATAATTGCGTAAAGTTTTGCTCGCTTCGTATCTATTCTGCCATTTTGACGGGTCAATGAAATTGAATGTGAGATGTGTTTGTGGATCTAAGTCGATCAACAGGACGCGTTTACCGACTGAAGCGGCATAAGCGCCTAGATTTGCTGTCAATGTAGTCTTACCAACTCCACCTTTGTAATTGATTATTGAGACGATTTTCATGATAAATTACACAAAAAACACCCTCGAGAATTTTCCCGAAGGTGCCTGGTTATACCCCAGTTTTCTACACTGCCAACATTTTCAACTGACGCGCCATTAACATTTTTCTTCTAGCGGCTGTATTCTTGTGCATAACTCCCTTAACTACAGCTTTGTCTATAACGCTCTGAGCAACACTAAAACTCTTTGCTGCTAATTCACCATTACCGGAAGCTACCGCGTTAAGCACACCCTTTACGGCAGTCTTACACTTCGACGTCCAATGCTTGTTATAAAGTCTATTACGTTCTGCTATATTTACCCGTCTTTCCGCGGATTTCTTATTTGGCATAAATTTTCTCTCCTGAATACACGATTGATTTTCATGGTGCCGGAGGGGAGATTCGAACTCCCACACAGTCGCCTGCGGTGGATTTTGAGTCCACTGCGTCTACCATTCCGCCACTCCGGCTCTTGATGATAACGTCATATAAAATATACCTAGATCGCTAATTTGTCAAATTTTCGCGAAAGCTAATTTGTATGTATAATGAACGAAAACTTTCGTTAATAGGAGCTTATGATTAAATGGGAATGAAAATCTGTTTTTATGCGCTGAGAGAATTTGACGAACTTGTATTTTGTGAACAGATGAAGGAGAAGTACGGGATTGATTTTGTGTATTCGACTCAATATCCTACACCCGAAAATATTTCACTAGCGTCTGAGTGTGACGGAATGAGCTGTACTCCTTGTGATATGTCCGCAAGAGTTCTGAAAGCTTTTCATGATGTCGGTGTGAAATATATTCTTACTCGTTCAGTAGGCTATGATCATGTTGACTTGGCCGCGGCTCGTGAACTAGGAATGAAGGTCGATAATATCGTCTACACGCCAACCGGAGTAGCTGACTACGCGATCATGTTAATGCTTGCCAGCGTAAGAAGGTTTGCTCATATTCTTAAACGTACGGAACTCCAAGACTATTCACTAAAAAATAAACTTGGCCGAGATTTTTCAATGTGTACGGTTGGAGTTATGGGAACAGGACGAATCGGTACAACAGTTTTACAACATCTTTCGGGCTTCGGGTGTAGATTGCTTGCTTATGATGTCTATGAGAATGATAGAGCGAAAAAATTTGCAGAATATGTTGACCTTGATACACTTCTCTCTGAAGCCGACATAATATCCTTGCACATGAACGCCAACGAAGCGAATCATCACATAATCAATCACGACACTATAGCTAAAATGAAACAGGGAGCTTATATAATCAACACTGCACGGGGGAAACTGATCGACTCGGAAGCATTGATTGAGGGCATTGAAAGCGGAAAACTCGGTGGGGCTGCGCTTGATGTCGTGGAATTTGAGAACGGATTATATTACTATGACCATATGGGCGAAGTTATGGTTAATCCAAAGCTAGCTATCTTGCGTTCATTCCCTAATGTGATTTTGAGTCCTCATACTGCGTTTTATACAGCTGAAGATGTTTGCGAAATGGTTGAAGGAAATTTCAGGAGCTGTTACGAATTTGGGACGAGAAAGAAATTACATGGTCTTGAAACAAAATGATCACCTCCGAAAAACTTCTCGAAGGTGTTTTGTATTTGTGTTACTCGTTGACTTGCGACTGAGTGCCTTTCTTTAACATTTGGGTGATACTTGTTGAGAGTAATGGAATGGGATCGACAAACTGTCCGCCCAAAATCAAGCTATAGTGTAAATGAGGCCCCGTTACTCTCCCTGTGCTTCCGCTCTTGGCCACAACCTGACCTTTTGCGACACGCTCGCCCTTCTTCACGTTAATCTCGCTCAAGTGAAAGAACGCTGTGATTACCCCGTTGCCCGAGTCAATATAAACGCTTCCGCCAGCGTAATAGTGAAAACCAGTCAATACCACAGTACCCGCGAACGGTGCACGAACTTTTGTACCTGTAGCTGCTCGAATATCCGCTCCATTATGTCCGCTTCTTGGGACTCCGTTATAAACTCTCTGAAAACCATAATGACTTGTCAATGTTATATTCGTCAAGGGAGGCTGTGGAGGAGTTGTCCAGCGTCTTGGAACTGTCATCGTGCGTAAAGCATTGCCTACAAGTTTTGACTCGTTTCTAATACGGTTTAATTCCTTCTTAGGAGGGTTGACCATTTTTGAGCTTACGGTTAAATGTTCTTGAGGATATTGTCTTGCGTTTAATGTTATTTTTCCTGAGGCTTTGTATTTTTTCCCCCCCTGTGTGAACTCGAACAGTATGTCATAATTTCCAGGTTGAGTGTTTCGAACGTCAGAGCCTAATAATCCGTAGGAAATTTTGCCTGCTCCTCCTTGCTCAACATTAAGCGATATAGTCCTGTCCTTCCATGTTACAGTAGGGTTTGAATAGTCCACGTTTGAAGTTATTGACACTGCAAAAGCTTGGCCAATGTCCCAACTAGTCGGAAAATTTACCCATGAGGCTGCGAATGACGTTCGTGCATGAGAAAATATTAGACACGTAACTAGTATGAAAGCTGTGAAAAATTTTCTGTTGTGCATTATATATACAATCACTCCTGATTTCGTATTAAGCTGGTGATAATTGTAGCAAGTTTCCGTGAAGAAATTTTCATGTTGTCAAGAACTTCTTGTTCCGTCAACGTTGAGTTCGGAGCAATTCCAGCAGCCATGTTAGCCACGCATGATAGCACACAGACTTTCAAGCCCATAGCATTAGCCACAATAACTTCAGGCACTGTCGACATTCCGGCCAGGTCAGCCCCGAGAGTCCTCGCCACTCTCACTTCCGAAGGAGTCTCAAACGAGGGTCCTGTGAAAGCAGCGTAAACTCCTTCTTGCAAATTTAATACTCTAAGTTTTTCTAGCATAACCGGATCGTAAGCGCGACTCATGTCAGGGAAACGAACATTCCAACGAGAATCATTAGGCCCTATTAATGGATTTGTACCCATTAGATTTATATGATCTCTTACGGCAATAATGTCGCCAGGTTCGTAAGCTTGATTTATAGCTCCAGAAGCATTTGTAGCGATGTATTCACTTACTCCCAACATAGCAAGCACTCGAGTAGAAAACGTAACGGCCTTCATTGAATATCCCTCGTAATAATGCACACGTCCCTGAAGCATAATAACTTCACGCCCCAAAATTTCTCCGGCAATAACTCTCCCTGCGTGACCGGGTGCTGTTGAACTTGGCCAGTTAGGAATTTCATCAGCGTCAATCACGATTTTATTCTCTATAATGTCGGCAATATCTCCAAGGCCTGAACCTGACACTATAGCGATTTCTGGTGTGTAAGTTATAAATTTCTTGAGAAAGTTCAAAGCCTCTAGTGCGTTATCGTAATCATAGTTTGCCATAAAATTTTTCACCTCCTATAATTGTCATGAATAATTCTAACATGTGAGGGGAAAATCTTAACAATGTCATTCAAACAGGATAGAGCAGTAGAGTTAAAACAACGTACGGGCGACGGGCATTACAATTGCTGTCAGGCTGTAGCATGCGTATTCAGCAAAGAGACAGGACTTGACGAGGCAACATTACGAAAACTTGGAGCAGGCTTCGGCTTGGGCATGGGGTGCATGGAAGCAACTTGTGGAGCTTTATGCGGAGCGCAGCTAGTTTTGGGGTTAATGAAATATCAAGGTAAACCGATTAGACAGGACGCGGCAGAACTCTATAAAAAGTTTACAACTAAATGTGGTGCTTCAATCTGTAAGGAGATCAAGGGCGTTAATAACGGTGGCAAAGTTTTATGTTCGTGCGACGATTGCGTGAGAAACGCTGTAGAAATTCTGGAGAATGAAATTTTCCCGCAACAATAAATCATATAAAAGGAGCTTGACAAAATGGTAAGTGACGTAACAATGTTTGCAGAGAGCAGAGAGCAGAGAGCAGAGAGCAGAGAGCAGAGAGCGTTATTCTAACTTAGAAATTTTAAGAATTATAACGATGTTAATGATCGTGGCTCATCATTTTGCTGTACATGGAGGCTTTGACTTTTCGACAAACTCAATTACGCTCAATAGATTATGGATTCAATTAATTGCTCTTGGTGGAAGCCTCGGTAATGATATATTCGTTATGATAACAGGGTATTTTCTCGTAACGTCTTCAGGCGTGAAAATTCGTAAAGTATTTTATTTGTGGAGCGAAATATTCTTCTATTCTGTTGTGATTTTCTGGTTGTTTAATTTATCAGGCGCGAGGAGTTTTTCAATCAAAGAAGCAGTAAGGAATTTTATGCCAGCAACAAGAAATGTATGGTGGTTTGCAAGCACGTATTTTGTCTTATATCTCATTCACCCGTATATTAATGTCATACTTCAGAATTTGAAGCACGAGGACTACAAAAAATTTCTCATGGCAATTTTGGTTTACTGGAGTATTATTCCAACGTTTCTGCTTTCTAATTTCAATGGTAGTAATCTTGTGGATTTCATATGTCTGTATTCTATCGCTGGCTATTTGAGGTTATGGGCTTCGAATTTCGGTGGCAAGAAATATATTTTGTACGGTATTAGCTTTGCCGCATTGAATTATTTGTCAGCGATAGGACTTGATATTCTAGGGATAAAATTTCCGTTAGCTGGAAAGAACGCCATGTACTTTTACAATATGATGAGACCATTCACGATTTTATCTGCGTTATGCCTATTAATCGGTTTCAGAAAACTTAGAATAGAATATTGCAGACTAATTAATCTTATTGCTTCAGCTACATTTGGCGTATACTTGATTCATGAGCATAATTTTGTTAGACCGTTTCTGTGGAAAAGCATTTTCATGAATTATTCATTTCAAGACAATCCGTATTTAATTCCTTATTCGATTGCGGTGATTTTAGTTGTGTATGTTACCTGCACGATTATTGAGTTACTGCGAATAAAAATTTTCAGCGTTTGCGTCCGGGTAATGGCTTTACGATAATCTTCTGCCACAGTGAAATATATTGTTCATGCAGAAATGAAGGGTAATCACGTTCAAGAGTTGGCCTCTCCCACTTGAATGAATCGCTGCGCCCTGATAAATATCGTTTTAAGGCGTTTGGTGTGTCGTCATCGTAAACCGTAATCACTCCCTGGGCTTTCATGCCGTCAAGATAGTCACGCAGTCCCGAAAAATTTCCTTTGTTCCACCGTTCAAGCTGTTCTTCCGGTCTCAAAATTTTACAGCCAGCGGCCTGCAACAATATTCCGCATGAACCACCAAAATCGCAAACTGTAACTTCTTTTAGAACTTGGCCAACTAGCACTGAACCAGATAAACGTGCCTGAAACTCAGCAAGCCGTCTCTGGTAATACGGATAATTCTGTGGATCCCATTCTGATAACGCTGTCAAAACTCTTTGAGCAACAAATGGAATCACCGAAGGATCTGACAATAACTTAACATTCACGGGGAATGGTGAATACAAATATTTTATGACAAAGTTATTTGTGTCTTTAATTCCTGAAGCTGAAGCATCATTCTCATCAAGTGCAATTATCTTTGCTCCCTGCTCAAGCTGCTTTAATGCCTTTACGCGCTCAGTCATTATTAAATCTCCGTTAGAGTTCCAGATTCGTAAAGGTATTACATTGACTTCAGGACCACCGATAAATGTAGCAAGCAAAGCAAGCCATGGATGAGTTACCGAAACATTCAGCTTGTCATCACAATAACCTGCTTTGCTTGAGATAATAAATGTAGCACCGATAAATATCAGCGCACATAGTTTTTTAATCGCCAAATTTTGCCCTCAAGTCCTCAAGAATCAACGTAGCAACTTTTGCTTCGGCAGCTTTCTTGCTTCTTTCTGTCTCTATGTGCTCAAAGCCATTCATATAAAGCCTTACAGTGAACTCTGGAGCATGTGAAGGCCCAACCACCGACATTAACTCATAATTAGGCAACGGCATCCCGCGAGCTTGAAGCCACATTTGTAACTCTGACTTGGGATCAGCTTTCGTAGAATGATCGTAATAGTTATTCAGGAACAACTTCTTGATTACTCGTTCAGCCGAAGCTACTCCGCCATCAAGACATACAGCACCCAACACTGACTCCATAGCGTCAGCAGATACAGAATGAGGCAAGTTGCCAGATTTCATTGAACGACCATGAAGTAGCAAATACGGAATCCCGATAGAGTCAGCCTTCTGAAATAATGAGTCACTCTTTACAAGATCCGCGCGCATTCGAGTTAATTCTCCTTCAGTTGCGTCAGGAAACATTTTGTATAAAGCTCTGGCAGTAACGAAACTCAAAATCGAGTCTCCAAGATATTCAAGCCTCTCATTATTATGAAACAATCCGTTATCCTTCGCATACGACGAATGCGTCAAAGCCTCTTCAAGTAACAAGCGATCATTGAATTTATAGCCTAAGCCTTCTTCAAGCTCATTTAGTTTTTTCTCGTCAAATACAGCTTTTTTCCTGCGCGGCCCGAACTCTTCATCAAAGTTAAAGTTTCCCATGATTAACCGTTAAACCTCTGGAAAGCTAACACTCCATTATGACCACCAAAGCCAAAACTATTCACGAGCAGTCTATCAACTTTTCTGTCAACGCCTTTTCCTGTTGAAATAGTAACATCGCATTCTGGATCAGGAGTCGTGTAATTCAAAGTTGGGTGTATGTAATTTTCCTCGATAGCTTGCATTGATGCTATTACCTCAAGCCCTCCGGCCGCGCCCAAGCAATGGCCAATCAGGCTCTTGGTTGAAGTTACCGTAATATCCTTTGCGTAATCTCCGAAAACATGATTAATCATGCCGGCTTCCATTTTGTCATTAAGCCCTGTTGACGTTCCATGAGCGTTGATATAGTCAACCTGATTTTTCTCCCAGCCTGACATCTTCATGGCCTTCTCCGTAGCAAAAATTGCGCCTCTTGCTTCAGGATCGGGAGCAGTAATATGCCCGGCATCGCATGAAGTTCCATAGCCTGTAAATTCCGCGTAAATATGTGCGCCTCGTGCCAAGGCATGTTCCAATTCCTCAAGTACAACAACTCCAGCACCTTCCCCAATTACGAAGCCGTCGCGATCTTTGTCAAATGGTCTGCTTGCGTGTTCTGGATCATCGTTTCTAGTTGATAAAGCTTTCATTGAGGCAAAACCAGCTATGGTAATACCTCTTAATGCGGCCTCAGTTCCACCAGAGATAATTACGTCAGCCTCGTCACGAACAATTGCATGATAGGCTTCTCCCATGCTGTGAAGGGAAGTTGCACAGGCTGTTACCACGCATAAATTCGGGCCTTTTGCTCCTAACACTATAGCTACGTACGCTGTAGGCATATTAGCGATCATCATGGGAATGAAATACGGACTTACACGTTTTGAGCCTTTCTCAAGCATGGTCTTAAAATTGTTAAATGAAGTCTCGATCCCACCTTGGCCTGTTCCAATGTATACGCCTAATCTATATGGATCTATACTCGTAACATCTAGGCCAGAATCTTCAACCGCCATTTTCGCAGCAGCTACAGCAAAGTGTATAACTTTGTCTGAACGTTTTGCTTCTTTACCGGGCATGTACATTGAAGGATCGAAATTCTTAATCTCTGCTCCAAATGTTACCGGGCAATCTCCTAGATCAAAAGTTGTAATGTGACCAATACCATTCTTGCCGTCACGTAATGCCTGCCAGTAATCTTTCTTCCCGATAGCTATCGGACTGACAGGACCTAATCCTGTTACAACTACTCTGCGTTTTTTATCGCTCAAGTTATTCAACTCCTATTATCTATGTAAAACAGGGGGCCAGACCCTATGAGCCTTCCCCCTACATTAATGGCCTGTTTGTGAATTAAGCCTGCTTATTCGTCCACACCAATTTTCTCAAGTGTGTATTTCATTGCTTCGCCTACTGATGTTAATTTCTCGGCGTCCTCGTCAGGAATTTCGATTCCGAACTCGTCCTCGATTCCCATAATAAGCTCCACTATATCCAGAGAGTCTGCGCCAAGATCCTCGACAAAACTTTTGTCTTCTGTAACCTGATCTTCCTCAACGTCAAGACGATCTGAAACTATTGTCTTTAGTTTTGCTACTACTTCTTCCTTTGTCATGTATAGTTCACCTCCTCGTTAAGATAATTACCTGCTTATATAATTAGCACATTGTCATTCCCCCGTCAACTGCGAGGACTTGACCTGTTATGTATGAACTTGCTTCATTCGCCAAAAATGCAACGGCCTTTGCAACATCTTCGGGGCTCCCGATTTTGTGAACAGGGATTGATTGCAAGATACCTTCTTTGACTTCAGGCTTTAATACCTCTGTCATGTCAGTCTCAATAAATCCAGGTGCTATTGCGTTCACAGTTATACCACGTTCAGCATATTCACGAGCCACTGATTTAGTAAGGCCGATTATACCAGCTTTTGATGCGGCGTAATTAGCTTGGCCTGCGTTTCCTGTTAAGCCTACAACTGACGCGATATTAATTATTCTGCCATAACGAGCTTTTGCCATATCACGAATAACTTCACGAGTACAATAAAACGCTGCATTGAGATTCGTGTTGAGAACTGCTTGCCAATCTTCAGGCTTCATTCTCATTAACAAAGTGTCGCGAGTAATTCCGGCATTGTTCACGAGAACACTAATTGACTCTTTCATAGAATCTTTCACACTCTTCATGAGACTCGTCACTTGTTCATAATTGCTAACGTCAGCTTGAAAGATTTCTGTATTAACTCCCAAGGTTTTTATCTCGTCGCGTAATTTCTCTGCACTCTCTGAACTTCTATTGTAATTTATGGCAATGTTGAATCCATTTTTTGCTAACTCAAGAGCTATTGCACGTCCTATACCCTTTGAAGCGCCTGTTACTAGAGCAAGCATTTCGCTATATCCTCCAACTTTTCCGGCTTTGAACTAGAATACAAATTCATTCCCTTTCTTATTCGCTTGATTAATCCTGTAAGCACTTCCCCCGGGCCAAGTTCGATAAATGTATCAACTTTCAACTCGTCAATCATGAAATTCACGCTTTGTTGCCATAATACTGGGCTGAAAGTCTGAGCATATAGACTCTTTCGAATCTCATCAGGACTCCTGACGGGCTTTGCGCTCACATTGGCGATAATATCATATTTTGCCTCATTCCACGAAATTTTCTCAAACTCTGCTTTGAGTTTATCCGCGGCTGGCTTCATGAATTTGCTGTGAAATGGTGCGCTCACGTTGAGTTTTACTGCACGTTTTGCCCCAAAAGTTTTCGCGCTCTCAATAGCTTTATCGATTAATTCATTTACTCCTGATATTACGATTTGACCGGGTGAATTGAAGTTCGCGGGAGCAATCTCACCATCAGGAGCAACAGAGTCACAAAGATTCTTAACGCCATCTTCATCAAGCCCCATCAATGCCGCCATAGCTCCTTGACCTGCCGGAACAGCTTCTTGCATAAATATGCCTCTATCTCTTACAAGTCTGACGGCATCATGAAATTCAAGCACACCAGACGCAGCGAGAGCAGTATATTCGCCCAAACTATGACCAGCACAACATACGGGATTAATATTCGCTCCAAGTTCGTTAGTCAAGGCTCGTAACGCAGCTATGCTCACTGTCATTATCGCAGGCTGTGAATTTTTCGTGAGAGTTAATTCTGCTTCGTCGCCCTCAAAGATTAATTCAGTGAGGTGGAATGATAACGAGTCATCGGCTTCAGCAAATACATCACGGGCACTCTTGAAAGCGTCGTAAATTTCTTTGCCCATTCCGATTGATTGAGCACCTTGGCCCGGAAAACATAACGCGTATTTTTCTGGCATTAACACTTCACCGCCCCGACGTTGCTTAAAATTTTCTCTGCTTGTGTAAACATGTTCTCAATAATAACTTTTGCGGGGAGAATTTCTCTGACCATTGCGGCACTTTGTCCGGCCATTAACGATCCCCAATCAGTATCACCGTCAACAACTGCGGCGCGTAATTTCCCTGTACCTAGTGCTTCAATCTCTGATGCAGGAGCTTTTTCTGACTCTAGCTTCTCAAATTCAGCGGTTAATTTATTGCGTAGACATCTTACGGGGTGGCCAAGTGATTGACCTGTTATAGCTGTGCTTCTGTCCTTAGCATTCAATACAGCTTTCTTATAGTTCTCGTGCACTGTGCATTCTTCACAGCAAATAAATCTTGTGCCAACCTGAACGCCTTCAGCCCCTAGTGCGAACGCAGCAACTACTCCGCGCCCGTCAGCAACACCACCGGCACACACTACAGGAATTTTCACGGCCTCAGAAATTTGCGGGGTCAATACCATTGTAGTTAATTCTCCGATATGGCCGCCAGCTTCCATTCCTTCGGCGATAACCGCATCAGCTCCCTGCTTCTCGACTCGTTTTGCTTGAGCTACTGACGCTACCACAGGAATAACGATTGTACCGATTGGCTTAAGTTTCTCAAGAAATTTTCCGGGACTTCCTGCTCCAGTTGTTACTACGGGGACTTTTTGCTTGATTGCAACCTCTAAAGCTCCTTCAGCAGTTGGGGACATCAACATTATATTTAGCCCAAAAGGTCTGCCGGGTTCAATTAATTTCTTGGCCTTGATGATTTCTTGTTCGAGAATATCCGGGGGAGTCGCAGCAGCAGCTATCACGCCCAAACCTCCAGCGTTACTTACGGCCGAAGCAAGTTCAGCATTAGCTACCCAAGCCATACCGCCCTGAATTAATGGATATTTCGTCCCCAAAATTTTGCAAAGTCTGTTATCTTCTCTTAACAACATATTTATACATTCACCTCTCTATAATTCACGACTTATTAATTCGTTACCGTCTTCCTTGATGAAATTACGAGCCACCGATATTGCACTCAAGACAGCAGGAGATTTTGATCGCCCATGAGCTTTTATCACCGCACCGTTGACTCCGAGCAAAGCTGATCCGCCGTATTGTTCATAATTGAATCTGGCCCACAACTTTTTCACTACAGGAGCAAGCAATAACATTCCAGCCTTGGCCATGAACGACGATTTAACTTCATCAGTCAATAAACCCTTTAAGCTTTGCATTATGCCTTCACCAAGTTTTAGCGCGATATTTCCATTAAAGCCATCACACACGATTACATCAGCATGACCAGCAACAACTTCATTACCTTCGATATAGCCGCCAAAATTCAATGAGTTCTTCTTCTCGATTAACTCACGTGCACCGAGAACTGTATCGTCTCCCTTAATCTCTTCTGTACCGTTTGACAATAGCTTTACTTCAGGTTTTGCAACCTTCATCACCTTGTGAGAATAAATACTGCCCATCAAAGCGAATTGCAACAAATTTTCCGGCTTACACCTCACTGTTGCTCCTACGTCTAACATAAACGAGGTCTTCTCAACTGAGGGAATCGGTACGCCTAACGCTGGACGATCAATTCCCGGTAAACGACCAACAACTAAAACGCCACCCGCAACTATAGCGCCTGTACTCCCTGCACTTACACAGCCTTGAGCTTCTCCGCGTCTCACCATTTCCATAGCTACACGAAGACTTGAGTCTTTCTTCTTGCGAATTGCGTTTGCCGGATGTTCATCAGGGTCAATAATTTCGCTTGCATGTTCAATATGGATCCTTGGGTGCGATTCTAAACATGGCTTAATCTTTTCCGTGTCGCCAGTCAAAATTATCTCTATGTCGTCGTATTTCTGACAAGCTAACAACGCTCCTTTGCAAATTTCTCCCGGGGCATTGTCTCCTCCCATCGCGTCAAGTGCTATAACAATCTTCTTATCATTCAACTTGTATCACCTACCTTTACTTATTCAACAACTTCAAGAATAAAACGTCCTACAAAAATTTCTCGATCCCCGACTTTCGTTCGAACGCTCACAATTTTTTTGCCGTCATGATTTACTCCGACCTTTGCACGAGCAATCAACACATCTCCTACATGAGCATGGCCCTTATATTCGCCTCGCATTGAGTCAATGATCACGTTAGCCGCCTGTATAGCTGCCACTGCAATTGAACTTGCTTGCGAGTAAACATAATTATCGCTCACTATGTCGGTGAACCTGAAAGCCATATCCTTAACCGTACGCAAAACAGACAAGGCCCATTTGTCTGGCTCAAGTTCCAACAATTCTCCGATAACTTCAGAGGGATTCAGAGATTGTAATTTACTAACGGCGTCCTGTGCCATTGTGCGAACACGTTCACGCAGTTCGGGGACTCCCATTAAAGCGCGATCAAGTCTCACTGTACTGATACTGACGTTCAAGAGCGAGGCTAACTCGTTGTCTGTGGTCATGGGATTCTCTGCAAGTATTTTCGCGAGTTTTTCCTGCCGTGATTGTCGTTCGGATTTATTTTTTAGCACCTGGTACTAATACCTCATAGCAATAAATTTTTGCAAAGTATATGTGCCAAGTTGAAATTCGTCAAGCTCTTATAATGACTATGCTAAAAACGTACACATGAAGAAAAAATCGTCTCCCTTATCCTATGTTTTGTTATACAACAAGCTCTATGAGAACGTCTCGTGGTGTGTGATTTATCTTGACAAGCTCTATTTGTGAAACAAGGTCAGCAACAATGTTAATTAAGTATCCGGAGTGCAATGTTTAATCATCAAGATAGAGGGAGTTTGTAAGCTCCCTTCATTATTATTCTGAGAAACGAACGTGAATAAACTTGTCCCATTTCAGGTACGGTTCAGACAAAATAATTTCGTCGGGCACATCGGGTTGAAATTCAAGCGATTTATTGACTTCGTACCAGAAAACTACGTCGGCGCGGCCTGAAACCAATGCGGCTGTTCTTGCTCCTGCGCTGACATTCACGAGATTAATATTCACGCGTAGACGTCGGCCAATTTCTGCTAACACTGCTGTGCTATAACCTGCCGGCATTCCATCAACCCCCACAAAATCCACCGGAGGCAAGTCTCCTGTAACTGCAACGTTTATTGTTGGAGCGTCATTAAATCTCTCGAACTTGATAGCGTTTTCTTTGTCGCGTTTAGTCCTGTTAATATCGTAAATGTAATCGTAACTTGTATCTTCGGGAAAATTCTTGATGTATTTCTGCTCAAAACCTGCTAGGATGAAATCATTACGCATTGATATTAACGCAGCATTCCACTTATTGAGCAAGCTCCTGTTATCCTTCATGAAGCCGAAACATAGATTCATTATCCCCGAGCTTGAGATACAAGAAGGCTCATAGCTATTATCGACACGCAATAAATATTCAGCCACGAAATCAGGTAAAATCATCTCGTCAATCTCGCCCCTGTTCAGAGCCATTTGCATAAGCATTAACGAGTCATAAAACTTTGCTTTGCTTGTTGAATGGTCGCCGCCGAGTATAACCCAGCCTTTTGTTGCCCAAGAACTCTTCATGAGCATGAAAAACTCTTCGGGAGAAGTCTTAAGCCTCGTCAGAAAACCCACGTAATCTTCTGTCAACGCATTGGCAAAAGTGCATGAGCTAACAACAAGGCCGAGAATTAGAATTAAACAAGCTAATCGTTTCATACGTTATTTCTTTCCGATTAACATAGATTTATTCCAACCGTAATAAGGCGTCGAAGTAATTACACCTTCCGGAACATCAGGTTGCGCGTCATAGCCTTCAAAAATCTGAAACCAAAACACTACATCAGCACGTCCTGACTTTAAGGCCACAGCACGAGCACCTGTCTCAACAATTACAGGGTTGATATTAACGTGAAGTCTTCGGCCTATTTCAGCAAGTACAGCTGTGTTAAAGCCTGCTGGCGTTCCATCTGATGCAACATAATCGAGTGGTGGTTGATCTCCTGTTAATGCTACTTTAAGAACTTCTGCATCGTCAAACTTCTCAAAAGAGACCGCCGGAGGATTTGCAGCAATTGGCCCGGTAATGAAATCACGTGCAAGAATTCCTATGACCCCTTCGCGTTCCATATCTTCGACCGCTTTGCTGAATCTGTCGCGTAATTCCGTCCTATCATCAAGAAAGCCGAAAGCAAGGGCAAACGGATTTTTTCCAAGAATGAAGCCACGAAGCTTATAAGCAGAGTTTGTCCTTAGAATGAACTCACCAACACATTCAGGAGTAGCAATCACGTCAATTTCGCCTTTACTCAACGCCATCTGCATGAGCATTAACGAGTCATAGAACTTCATTTCGCCGTAGGTAAAATCCTTGTCGAATACAGACGCCATTACCATTTGCCTATATGTGTCTGTATAAGCTTCGGGGACGTTAGTATTGGAACGACTTAGAGTTGCTACAACATCAGCCGAAGCACCAGTCGCAAACATCACGACCAACAGAATAGAACAACATAAAACTTTTCTCATGATAAATTACCTCCTAGTTAAATTTAGCATATTTTAGCTTTAATATTTTCTGGACGCTATTGTCTAACCGCTCTTGAGAGATTCTCCCTGACTTTACAGCATTTAATACCGCTTCAAACGCTTCACGATAATCATAAGGCCTCAATAAAATATCGCACCCGGCCTCAAGTGCAAGCACAGCAGCCTCGCCTGAAGAATAATGATCGTGTATTGCATCCATGCATAGACTGTCAGTAATGATTATTCCTTTGTAGCCAAGTTCATCACGTAATTTGTCGGTTACAAGAGTTTTAGATAGGGTCGCAGGCAAATCATCGCTTGTTACGTTTTTCATAGTTATGTGAGCTATCATCACTGTGTCAGCTTTGTTGAAATTCTCAATGAACGGAATCAACTCCGCCTTCAACAATTCGTCCCAAGTTTTATATACTGCTACATAGCCCGTGTGGGTGTCGTCGTATGTATCTCCATGGCCTGGGAAATGTTTTATGCTGCCTATTATTCCTTGAGAGTGTAAGCCGTCAAGATAAGCACTTACCATTTCTGAAACTAGTTCAGGTTCTGATCCAAAAGCTCTATTTCCGATGATGACATTATGCGGGTTTGTGTTTACGTCAGCAACTGGTGCAAAGTTCATGTTGAAGCCATAATCGCTGATGTATTTCCCTATTGTTCTGGCTGCGTCGTAAGCTCTTGTTGAATCTCCCGTAGCTCCTATAGCCTCAATGCTCTTGTACTTATGAACGTTGAAGCCCTTACTGTTTGCTATTCGTGCAACTCGTCCGCCTTCTTCATCAATCGCCATTATTGGGACAACCTCGCATGCATTTCTTAAATCGCTCGTGAACTTCTTCAACTGTTTTGGGCCAGAAATATTTTTACCATAAATCGCAAAACCTCCTGCCGGATATTGCCTCAAAGTTTCTTGCATTACCGTTGAGAGAGTCTTAACGCCAGCTGTTTTGGAATCGTTGATGTCCTCAAGAGGAAGAGTCGTATCAAGTTGATCAGGCCTAATCACGAACAACTGCCCAACTTTTTCACGAAGACTCATAGCAAAACTTTCAGACGATAACGTAACAAGAAGTGCCATTACCAACAAAATTTTCTTCACTGATAAAATTCCTCCTTCAACATTCATTTTTTGTATTATACTAAGCACACCCACATATAAATTTTAGAAAGCGAGGCAGTATTTTATGGATACAAGTTTCATTCGTGGAATCATTCCTCCTATCATCACACCTCTTGACAAGGACGAGAACGTCGATGAGGCAAAAATGCGTAAACAGGTTGACTTCGTTATCAATGGCGGAGTTCATGGCATTCTTGCATTTGGAAGCAACAGCGAGTTTTACGTTTTTGAAGAGGAAGAGAAAAAACGCATTCTTGAGATAATTCTCTCACAGGCTGCCGGAAGAGTTCCTGTGTACATGGGCATAGGAAATATAAAAACGCGCAAATGTATCAGGATCGCTCAAATGGCCAAGGCTGCGGGAGCAAGTGGAATTTCGGTGTTACAACCAATGTTTTTGGCTCCGACCGAAGAGGAATTATTCCAACACTTCAGCTCAATAGCAAACAGTGTAGGCGATCTACCAATGCTCCTATACAACAACCCCGGGCGAACCGGCTACGGCATGAGTTATAACTTAGTAATGAGACTCCTTGATGCTTGTCCGAACATCGTAGGCATGAAAGACTCTAGCGGTGATATGACCAGGGTAGCAGAGTTTATAAGATTGACACGCGGACGTAACTTCAAAGTCTTGGGCGGAAAAGATACGCTTGTGTATGGAACACTTGCTCATGGCGGCGCAGGAGCAGTATGCACTACAGCTAATGTATTCCCGGAATTAGTTTGCAGTATTTACGAAAAATTCAAGGCTGGCGATCTCAAAGGTGCGCTCGAAGCACAATTCATTCTCAACCCGGTAAGACTCTCAATGGATCTCGCTAGCTTCCCTGCAGCAACAAAAGACATGGCGAACTTAATGGGTATGGACGTAGGCGTGTCGTGTCGTCCTGTTCTTCCGTCAAGTGGTAAAGTCCTTGAGGCAATGCGTGACGAAATGATTAAAGCCGGATTGTTAAAGGCGTAAATTAACGTTGAAAAATTTTCTCATGCGTAAGATAATTAATTCACTCACAATAATCATTCAGATAGGGAGGCATATACAATGCGAAAGATTTTAGCGCTCGTAGTGATGTCATGTTTAGTTATTTCAGGAACAGCATTTGGTGAAGGAAAAGTTTTGGGCTATACCTGCATGGATGGGACTAACCCCTTCTTTGTAGCTCTTGAGAATGCTATCAGAGAAGTAGTAACTGCTAATGGCGATACCCTTGTAGCTCTTGACCCTCAGAACAGCAACGAGAAGCAAATTTCACAGATCGAGGACATGATCAGCCGCGGAGTTTCCGCAATGTTCGTGAACCCAGTTGACCGTGATGGAATTATCGCTGCTCTTGACAAACTGAAGGACGCACATATTCCTATGTTCGGATTCGATACTGAAGTTGCTGACATGAGCTATCTTGTTACTTATGCAGGTTCGGACAACTATAACGCCGGTTATGTTTGTGGAGTTGACCTCATTGCAAAATGCCCTGACGGTGGAAATATAATCGTGCTTGACTCTCCTACAATGCAATCAGTTGTTGACAGAACAAACGGATTCTTGAAAGCAATCGAAGGCAAAGGCTTCACAGTCGTAGCTCAAATAGACTGCATGGGCAATCAGGAACAGGGCAACCTTAACGGAACTGACGCTCTTACAGCACACCCCGAAGCAGTAGCAATTTTCGGAGGCAATGACCCCACGGCACTTGGAGCTTATGCTGCGGCAGAGGCTGCTGGTTCAAAAGCTTTGATTTACGGCGTTGATGGTTCACCCGATATTAAGTCACTCATCGCCCTCGGAAAAGTTACAGGCACCGGCGCACAGTCCCCAATCTCAATCGGTCAGACAATCGCAGATTTATATTACAAGTACACAGCAGGCGAGAAGATCGAGTCACGTTATCCGATTAAGACATTCATGATCAACTCGGACAACATTGCACAGTACAACAACGGCGGTTGGCAATAGAATTTAATTCATGAAGCGGCTTTGTGAAGAGCAAGGCCGTTTTTTTATTATCAAGAATTGGTGGTGAAATAATAAGTGAGCGAATATTTACTGGAAATGCGTAAGATAAACAAGTCATTCCCGGGCGTAAAAGCTTTACAAGACGTTGAATTGCAGTTAAAGGCCGGTGAAGTTCATGCGCTTTTGGGTGAGAACGGTGCAGGAAAATCGACGCTTATAAAAGTTTTGGGTGGCATATATCACGCTGAACAAGGCGAGATTCTTATCAATGGTCAGCCCGTAGAGATTAACAACGTCAGCGACGCAAGAGCTAACGGAATTTCAATCATACATCAAGAATTAGTGTTAGTTCCTCACATGACCGTAGCGGAAAATATTTATCTTGGCCGTGAAATTATGGGGACGTTCGGAATCGATGGCGCAAGTATGAGGCGTGAAGCTCAAAAGATGCTCGATAGATTCGATTTAGGAATTGACGCGGGCGGACTGTTAGGAAATTTGAGCATAGCACAGCAGCAAATGGTCGAGATCGTAAAAGCTATTTCGTTCAACTGCAAAATTTTGGTCATGGACGAGCCAACTTCTTCAATCTCTGACAGAGAAGTAAACGCACTCTTTGACATTATGCGCAACTTAACAAAGCAGGGAGTCGGAATAATTTATATCTCCCACAAAATGAGCGAGCTTAATGAAGTTTGTGATCGCGTTACAGTTTTGCGTGATGGTCAGTATGTCGGGACTCGTGTTGTCAGCAAAACTCCTCGTGATGAATTGATTCATATGATGGTTGGCCGTGAATTATCGTCGTATTACGTTCGTGATCATGTTGAAGATACTGAAGTAGTATTGCGCTGTGAACATATTGATGACGCTAAGAAAAAGAAGAAACGAGTCAATGACGTAAGCTTTGAAGTTAAACGTGGCGAGATTGTCGGCTTTGCTGGACTCGTTGGTGCCGGACGTAGTGAGACCATGCAATGTATATTCGGATTGACCCCGGGATTTACTGGCGATGTTATTCTTGACGGGGCCAAGCTCAAAATCAATTCCCCCGTTGACGCAATGAAAGCCGGTATAGCAATGGTGCCAGAGAACAGAAAAGTTGAAGGCTTGTATCTGGTTCAGAGTGTGAGATTTAATTCTACAATTGAAGTTCTGCATGAGTTCATTAAGAATTTGCGCGTAAATCATTCACGTGAAGAGGAGATAACCCAGGAATATATCGACAAGATGAACACGAAGACCCCGAGTCAGAATCAAACCGTCGGCAATCTTTCTGGAGGCAATCAGCAAAAAGTCATGATAGGGCGTTGGCTCGCTACCAAACCGAAAATTTTAATCCTCGATGAACCTACAAGAGGCGTAGACGTTGGCGCAAAAGTTGAGATTTACGGAATCATGAACGAACTTACAAAGCAGGGAGTCTCAATCATTATGATCTCATCGGAATTGCCGGAGATTATCAACATGTCCGACAGAGTTTATGTAATGCATGACGGGAGATTAACGGGTTGTATCAAGTGGCAGGATTTGAGCCAAGAAGCAATCATGAAATTAGCAACGGAGGAGAAATCAGCATGAGAGGAATCAAACAATACTTTATAGACAATTTAGGAATTATATGCGCGCTTGCAGGAATGATTTTATTTCTGTACTTGTGGCCAGCAACTCACAACACTTTCTTGACACAGACGAATATATTTAACGTTTTGCGGCAGAGTTCTACAAACTTGATGCTAGCTTGCGGAATGACGCTCGTAATTATTCTGGGCGGGATTGATTTATCGGTCGGATCAATTATCGCAATGTCAGGAGTCTTGGGAGCTGCTACGGTAGTTTGGGGAGGCATGCCGGAAATCGTTGGTATACTCGTTGCGTTATTATCGGGCTTGCTGTTTGGACTCTTCAACGGTGCCATTATCGCTCTCACTAACATTCCTCCCTTTATCGTAACTCTTGCTTCAATGAACGTTGCCAAGGGAATTGCTTATGTGTATTCGGGAGGTAAGCCTATACGTTGCATGACTCAAGCGTGGAAATTCTTGGGAGCCGGTTACGTCGGGCCGGTACCTACTCCAGTTATAACCATGACGATAGTTTTCATAGTCGCGATTTTCATTCTTAACCGTACCAGAACAGGAAGGCACATTTACGCAGTTGGAGGCAACAATACAGCCGCGCAATTCTCTGGAATCAATACGGCCAAGGTGAAATTTTTCGTGTACAGCTTCTCGGGATTAATGGCTGGTCTAGCAGGAATCACAATCGCAAGCAGACTTTACTCCGGAACTTGTACGAGTGGCGACGGGGCTGAAATGGACGCTATAGCCGCAGTAGTTGTTGGTGGTACGTCAATGGCTGGAGGCTCTGGACGTTTAGGCGGGACGTTGATTGGCGTTCTCATAATCGGAATCCTTAACAACGGCTTGAACTTAATGGGCGTAAATTCAGACTGGCAATATATCATCAAAGGCGCGGTTATCTTGTTGGCAGTATACGTTGACTTCTTACGCAGCACACGTAAAGCGAAATAAAAAGAGGCCCCCTAGCACAGGGGGTTTTCTCTCGTTATTTGTATGTAGAGCTTCATTAACTCCGTCACAATTTCCTCTTCACTGATATTCTTGTTCCAGCCATAAGCTTCACACACGGCCTTATCATTCTCACGGTGAGCTTTCTTCAACTCCGGGGGCATCAAGTCATCGTTATAGAGACTCGCGAATGAATTACCAGGGTACAACGCTCTGGCCTCAAGAATCTTTTGGGCACACGACTCGATTTTGACTCGCTGTTTGTCACTTGGTGACGGCCACACGAAATTGTTATACACGACCGTATTTGAGTAACTGTATCGCATTTCTAGCCTTCCTGCTGTTGCCCTCATCCATGCCATGTGTACACGACTTGTTAGGACTCCGAAATGGTAGAGTGTTGCGCCCTCGATTGTGAATAATTTATTACCTGCTATTACTTCGGCTGGTAAATAATCAATTGGAATATAACTACGGTTTTCAGAGGATACTATAGGAATAGCAATATAATCTGTTTTGCAGTCTCGTATTTCTCCAAATAGTGATGGCGTTTCAGCTTTTACACGTGTGATTGCTCTTGTACTTGCGAGTCTGAACTCCTTCACGCGTTTGATTCGTTCCATGACGTTGGGACACTTCATAATATCGTCGGGATTTGCTCCCACCAACCATAAACAATAGCGCGGCTTACGTTGAATAAAGTCTACTCCCATCATAAACGGACGAATAAATTTCTTGGCCAAGGGGTTAGCTTTCAAGAGTGAGTCTCGTTCCTCAAGCGTCATGATTAAATTTCCATCGTCTTGTGGCATACTGCCTTGTCTCATTTCGGGTGCGGTCTTGTCAACGGGCTCTTTTTGTGCTGTTATGAAGAAATTCGGGGCGGGCTTCAAGTAAAAGTTGATGTTCTTGACCAACTGCAAACCTTCCGGCGTGTAAAGTTTTCTCCATTCCGGCGCGGTCGTGCTGAACCCGATTACAACGCAATGAACGTGTGCTTTGTCCTTGGCTTCACTGTTCCACTTGAAAGTCTGGTGAGCAAAATTTATGTGTATCCCGAAACGTTTTACAAGAGGCTTGAAGACTCCTGCGACTTGTTCACCTTGTGTTATGGAATTTGTGGAGACGAACGCGGCTTTGATCTTTGTTCCCGCAATAAATTCTGCTGCCTTGAAGTACCAACCTGCAACGTAATCAATTTTTCCGGCGGTCTTGTATGTTTTTCCGGCTTCATCAACGTACACGGACAAAATGTCTTGCTTCTGTTCCTTCGTCTGGTTTGAGTAACCCATGAAGGGAGGATTGCCCATGATATAGAGTTTGTCGGAAGGCTCTACGATGTCGCGCCAGTTTATCGAGAGAGCGTTTCCTTCTCTGATGTTGTTGTAGTTTTCAAGCGGCAAACATTCACGCGGGAGGTTAGCTTTCGGGTTGACTTCCTTAGACATTTGAATATCAGCGATCCATAGTGCAGTCTTTGCAACTGATACAGCGAAGTCGTTAATCTCTATGCCATAGAATTGACTGATACTAACCTGATGAAATGGGATCTCACCAAGGGCGTTAATGATTCTCATTTCGAGTTTACAGAGTGAGAGGTAAGTTTCGGTTAAGAAGTTCCCGGAACCGCAGGCAGGGTCAAAAAATTTGTACGTAGCAAGCTTTTTACGGAATGCCTGTAACTCTGATTTAGTGGGATCACGCTGTAAAAGTTCATCGGCTTCATGATTCAGCTTGTCAAGGAATAACGGATCAATGACCTTGTGAATATTTTGTAGCGTAGTGTAATGCATACCGCCTTGTTTGCGCGTATCTTTGTTGAGAGTACTCTCGAATATTGCGCCGAATATAGGTGGATTGATTTTGCTCCAGTCAAAGCCCTCGCTCATGTCATGAATGATAATATCGAACGGTTCGCCATCAAACAATGGTACCTCAATATTTTTATCCTCGAACAAGCCGCCGTTTACGTAGGGAAAATTTTTAAGGTCAGGCGTTATATATGGATCGCGTTTAATAGGTAGCTGGGACAAAACATTGAACAGGGATATTAGAGCCAGGCGCGAAGAATCTTTGTGGGCCAACATGTAATCGTGAAATTCTCCTTTGCCAAAAATTCCAACGTCTTCAGCAAACAGCAAGAACACAATCCTTACGCAAAATACGTTCAAGCTTCGCAGTGCTTCGGGGTTGTCAGGATCCGTGTATCGTTTCAATAAGGATTCGTATAATTTCCCGACGAGTTCACCGGCTTGGATTGATATTTCTGCCTCATGAATATCTTTTGGCTTTATAGCGTTGGGATCAATGAAGAATTGAAATTTCGGCCACTGTTTCGCAAGGTCATTAAGCTTTACGATCTCGGGGTCAGCCTTGGGTTTCTCCATGTCGTAAATCTGGAATTCCTGAAAGTTGCAAGTAACGATCCAATTTGCGCGTTTTGATGCCGGAAGCCAATCGGAGTAGCGTTTAGCTTGTTCAAATGGAGACTTGCTAGTGCCGTCCGATTGTAAAGCCTCCTTAGTAAGGTCAATATCCTTGCTCTTTTGCTCAATGATTACGCGAGTAGACGGGATATAAGCATCAATGAAGCTGACGTGTTTTAACTCGACTCGTTGCTCAAATTCAATCAGCTCTGTTGGATTTTCCACGCCACAAACATCATGAAGAAATTCCAGCCAAAATTTTTGAGTGTCGCTTTTCTCGTCGCCTTGATCTTTCCAGCGTGCTATAAATTCCTGAATTTTATCCGTAAAATCTTGTTTAAGCATCAAATTTTTAGAGTTCCTTCACGGCGTTTTCTCCTGCGACTTTGCCATAATACATAGCCATTGAGTGACTTACGCCTTTGAGACCGATTGGGTACTGCAAACCGAATTTACCGCCCTGCATGTTTCCAGCGACGTACAAGCCTTTGATGATTTCCCCGCAAACTTGTTTTCCTTCGTCGTCAGTAATCTCTTTGAAGGTGTGACAGTCTTCATCAGATTCGAGTCCGCCTATGCAAGTAAGCATGATAGCAGTGCTGAACATATCGGCGTAGAACGGAGCTTTATCAACGGGCATTAAACGTGAGGCAGGTTTGTTGAAGTCCTCATCATAGCCTTTAGCTGCGAGTTCGTTGTAACGTTTGATTGACTCTAACGCGGTTTTCTGTGCCTTGATGTCATTGGGGTAAATCTTCGCAACGAGTTCTTCAAGCGTATCAGCCTTTATGCAACGTCCATCTTTCACAGCCTCGTCAAGTTGATAGGGACTCTTCCAGTTTCGATAAGTCTTGTTGTTCTTTGGGCCTTCATCAATTGACTTATAGTCCTCGTAGTAGCACGCGCCACCATGAGCCGCAGGCATATGTGTAACTTGTTCGGGCCAATTCGAGTCGAAAATCTGCCATGACTTCATTAACCTGATTGACTCGATCTGATTCTCAAGCTGTTGTCCCGGTAAATCCTCGTTCATGAATCTTTTGCCATCAACGTCGAGATTCAGGAAGCCGGCATTGCCCATAACTCCAACGCCCGAAAGATCAGCCCCGCCTCCCATATGGTGAATCATAGGAGCAGTGAACCCCGCAACTTTTGCGCCAACCCATGCACCCAATCTGAGTCCATCGCCTTGGTTAGTTCGTTGTCCGTTTACGTCTACGGAAGTGAAGAGCCTGTTGTTCTTGTGGGATTTCATTATGTCGGGGGCAAAGTGATACATAGCTGCGTCATTCGAGCCAAAATCTCCGGTCGATAAAATTACACCTTTAAGCGCGTTGACTTTCAAGTACTTGCCTTTTGTAGGAGAGCCTGGCATATCGTCAAGGGCGTAAACACCTGTGCAGCGTCCGTCCTTCATGATTAACTTCTTGCCAAAATGTCCGAAGTAGCCTTTAACTTTTCCGGTATCGAGAGCTTTTTTCCAGTTCGCCATGAAAGTAGCTTGTTGACTCGGGAGAAATTCCACCGACGTTGGGAAACACGGGAAGCGTTCTTCTTTCCAGTTATATACGTGTTCGACTCCGTCTTTATCTTTGTATGAGGGCAGCGGGCGATAAATTGGCACAAGGAAGTCGTCGGCGTTTTCGTCCTCAATAGGCTGGCGGGTCTCGTCTGCTATGAATAAATGTTCGTCGGCTTTCATGAACCAGTCAAAGGCTTCACCGATATTAGCGGCCCATTTCGCAGTGATAGGGCGTTTGACTCTGTAGCCTGATTCGTTCACGTGTGAGTCAACAATCTCTGCGACCTCTTCATGAGTCAAAGCGCGTTCCGGCCATCGTGCGTTTAACGTGGGACTGTTGATTACTGCATATTCACCCGAACGACAATTAGGAGTTTTTGAGCATTCAATCCCGATTACAGTTGCGCCCATTTCTGAAGCAGCTCTTGCAGCCGATACACCAGCAACACCCAAGCCAACAACGACGACATCAGCGTTAATTTCGGCGTATACATCAGAGTCAGCGATAACAGGTTCTTCCCCGAGCCAATCGTCATTAGGTTTTGCTTCTGTTGCGTTATTGCCCTCAACGAATAACCCCATAGCTTGTGCTATACAATCCGACGCGGCTTTCTTAACGGCGTTCCCTGTAACAGTTGCGCCACTCACACCGTCAATTTCTGCGCCTTGCATGTTCAGTAATTGTTTAGCAAGTTTTTCAGCAGCTACTCCGCCTATCTCTGGAGTCTCCCCACTGGCATCAATAACTACGTCAGTAATGCTAGACTCGTTGAACGTCATTGTTACAGTTACCGGGCCCATTAAACCTTGAGCACTTGCGCTATAAGTTCCGGGCGTGTAAACCTTCTTTGCTTCTTCGGCCAAGACTGGCGACGCTAACACAGAAGCAGCAACTCCGACTGCTCCAACTGTTGATAATTTCAGGAAATCGCGGCGAGATACTAATTTATCCATGATAACCTCCTTATAAATTTGGGAATGTTCAATATAATATCACGATGAATCTTATTAACGAGAGGAGAAAGAATGAATCATGGCAGAAATTTTGAAGGGGGCTCCTGTTGCTGCGGCTCTTACAGAAAAATTGATTGAGCGTTCACGGACTCTGAAACATAAGCCTACGTTAGCGATATTACGAGTTGGAAACAAGCCCGATGATATTTCTTACGAGACTGGAATTATAAAACGTTGCGAGAAAATTGGAATTGAGGTCAGAAAAATTCTCTTGCCTGAAGATTGTGAGAGCAACAAAATTTTTGAGGCCGTCAAGAATCTCAACGATGATGAAGCTGTTCACGGCGTGTTAGTGTTCCGGCCATTGAGCGATAAATCAACGGAGAAGAGAATCAGTGAAATTTTATCCCCAGCAAAGGACGTTGACTGCATGACCAGCGAATCTCTTGCAAGCGTCTTCACGGGAAATAATGCCGGCTATCCACCATGCACAGCACAAGCTTGTATAGAGTTACTTGACCATTACGGGATTGAACTTGAGGGAAAAAATGTTGTAGTGCTTGGCCGAAGTCTTGTCATAGGTAGGCCGTTATCAATCATGCTTCAGAATCGTAACGCTACTGTAACAATGTGCCACTCAAAGACTCGTAACTTACCTGAAATTTGTAAACGCGCTGAAATTATTGTTGCTGCTATCGGGAAAGCTGGCTTTGTTGATTCAAGTTTTGTATCGCCTGGCCAAGTTGTTATTGACGTTGGAATTAACGTTGACGAGAACGGGAAATTATGCGGGGACGTGAAATTTGATGAAGTATCACAGATTGTTAAGGCTATTACTCCTGTACCGGCTGGAGTTGGTTCAGTTACGACTAGTGTACTTGCTAAACACGTTATAGAGGCTTGCGAGAAATGCTAACACCCTCAGAATTTATTGATGCTTATAGTGCAATAGGTGAACGAAAAGTTAATGCGGCAGCGTTGAATTTATTTCTCTCTGGAATTATGGCGGGGTTCTTCATCGGAATGGGAGGCGTAGTAACAAACGTAGCTTCAAACTTTATAACTAATCCTTCCGTCGCGAAAGTTGTAAATGGCTTGCTATTTCCGTTTGGGTTAATCATGGTGATGATGACTGGCGCGGAATTGTTCACGGGAAATTGCTTAATTACTATCTCATTGCTTGAAGGCCGTGTTTCATTTGCGGGAATGTTACGTAATCTGTTAATTGTCTACGTTGGAAATTTTGTTGGAGCTGTGATTTTAGCTTGGGCTTACGTGTATAGCTCACCTGTGATTGACTCGACTACTAGGACAGCGATTGCGAAATGTTCACTTAGCTTTGATCGTGCGTTAATACTTGGAATACTCTGCAATATCCTTGTGTGTACGGCTGTGATGATGGGCTTGTGTGCAAAGAGCATTACAGGGCGAGCGATGGGCGCATATTTCCCGATAGCGTTTTTCGTGATAGCTGGCTTTGAACATTGCGTGGCGAATATGTATTACGTGCCGGCGGGATTATTCGCAAAAATTTACGGGCTTGACATTTCGGGGCTTACGTGGGGAAAATTCTTGATGAATAATTTATTGCCAGTAACACTTGGAAATATAATTGGCGGTTGTATTCTAAGCTTATTGTTGTGGCAGATTCATACTAACAAAGGGAGGAAAATTTAACTTGCTCAAAAAATTTACGCTTGCAATATTGATTCTCTTGATTCCGGGAATTTTATTTGCGGCTGAAACGCAGGAACTTGCTACGGATTATGTAACGAGGATTCAGAACGAGATTAGCTCCGATATTGCACGATTACGTGAAGCGATTGACACTGAACTAACAGATATGAAGCTTGAAAGCTCTGATGTTAATGCACGTGTTGCAGAGTTAGCGGCCTTGACGGAAAAAGCTTCGGACGACATGGAAGCGTGGGGCTACACTGACGAACAGAAGGAACTTCACACGAGAATTTTGTCTGAACTTAGCGTGGCTTATGCTGCTTATGGTGCGTTGATTCAGACTGCTGCGAATGTTGAACAGAAATCCGACGTTGACACTTCATCACTAGGCAATATCGAATCTCCTGACATTAACGACAGCGATAATTTACGCAACGAAATAACGAAAGTATCAAGCAGACTTGACACACAAGTTTTCTATCTACAGTCAAAGCTGAATAAACTCAAGCTTGATCTATCGGAAGCAACGAATTTACGCAAACAATTAAAGGAAGCTGAAGACGGCGGCCAGGCCCTGGAATTACCTAGAACGCATGTATTGTCACTTGAGCTTTCAAGATTAAACATCGCAATTTCAAGATTACAGGTAAGAGACCTAAAGAAATTATTTGATGCTAACGTGTCAAGCATTCAGAGATTAAGACGAAGACTGGCGGATATGCAAGGGGAGTTAATTTTCCCGCAAGAAGTCCTTGATGAGAATCTCGAAAAATTGCAGACAAGGATAAATGAACTTACGACAGAACTTGGAAGCGCAAGGAAAGCTCTTGACTCTGCAAACTCTTCACTTGTAAGAGCTAGAGCTAGTGTCGGGTCTGCTGATATGAGTGTTTTGACAAATGCAACTGCTACATACATGGCACGTTCTGCTCGTGTGAGTTATTGGGAAGCTACGATAGCTTTGATTGATGATGAAATATCTTTTACGCGTGAGATTCAACAGGCTTGGCGAGATCGTTACAAACTTTTTCATGACACTGCAGCAGGTGATGAAATATGGAAGCTTCGCGACACTGCACAATCTCGAATCCAAGAATTACAGCGTCAACTTGATGGCGTAAGAACTACCGAGAACACTTTATTGAAGCAAATTGAATCTACACAAGCACAAGCAAATGCCGAAGGTGTTACCGGATTGATTCAGCAAAATGTATTACAGGCCGCCGACAATCAACGCAAAGTTGTAGCCGACGTTTTCAATCGTTACGAGTCATTAATTCCCAACGCAATTTTCTATCAACAACGAGTCTACAATGAAGCCAACGATCATTTAAGTGCATTAAGACTCGCCGAAAAAGTCAGCTCCTTTAGCAAAGAGACTGTGATGGGATTCTTGAACACTGAATTATGGCAAGGTGAGGGCTATTCCGTAACTGTAAGTAAATTAATCATAGCTATACTCGTTTTCTTATCAAGCTTCTTCCTAAGTTCGTGGGGTAGTAAATGGATCAAGAACAGAATGCTCAAACGTTTCAAGGCTAGTATCACAGCGGCTAATGGCGTTCAGAGAATAGCGTTTTATATTTTATGGATTGCCTTTGCTTTGACGGCTTTGAACATCGTGAAAATTCCGTTGACGGCGTTCGCGTTTATGGGTGGTGCTTTTGCGGTTGGCTTAGGCTTCGGAATGCAGAATATCTTCAACAACTTAATAAGCGGTTTCATCGTTATATTTTCAAGGCCCTTCAAAGTTCATGACATCGTTGAAGTAGCAGGTACACAAGGAACAGTTGAGGATATTGGCTCACGTTCAACAACGATAAAGACTTGGGACGGGTTTGACGTTGTATTGCCGAACAGATATTTTCTTGAGAACAGCGTAACTAACTGGACTAAATCAGACCTGAAGAAGCGTGAATTGCTAAAAGTTGGTGTGTCATATGATGCTGACTCGCGTGAAGTTGAAAAGTTGCTTCAGGAAATAGTAAGTGAACATGGCCAAGTTTTGAAGAATCCTGCTCCCTTGGTGATCTTCAAGAATTTTGGTGATAGTGCATTAGAGTTCGAGATTTATTACTGGATCGAATTGCGTAAGTCCTCGGGAATGAAAGTCTCAAGCGATTTACGTCACCATATTGCGGCAGTGTTTAAGCGTGAAGGTATTGGCATTCCCTATCCTCAACGAGACATTCATATTATAGAGGCCAAACCCAATGACGTGGAGAAACAAACAGACTGATAATTTATGCAGAGCATTTCTGAAGCTTAATGGCATTGACGACGTGTATAACTTCCTTGAGGACTTGGCAACCATAGGCGAAATAAAATCAATGGCGCAAAGATTAGAGGTAGCAAAATTATTGAAGGAGGCCAAGACTTACCCGGAGATCGTCGAATTAACTGGAGCAAGTACAGCAACAATCAGTCGTGTAAAGCGTTGTCTTGAGTACGGTACAGGGGGCTATAGTTCAGTTCTTGAATAACATGATAGAATATTCACGACAATTAAATTTTATTTCAGGAGGTATTTCACAAGATGAAGAAGATCATTTCTCTAGCACTCGTTCTTGTTATGCTTGTAGCATGTGCAGCTGTTGCTGACGAGAAAGGCGGAATGGCCGGAGGTACACGACTTCGCTTTACAACAGGTGGAGCACAGGGAACTTATTATGGTTTCGGCGGCGTGTTGGCTGGAAAAGTCGGCGAAAAAACAAGCACAACCATAACGGCTATCACTTCAGGCGGTTCAAAAGCTAATATCGAGGCTATGGAAGATGGCGACGCAGATTTAGGCTTTGTACAGTCCGACGTAGGTGCGTATGCTTTCAGGGGCACAAGACTTTTTGATGACAGAGTAACGAGTTTTTCAACTGTTGCAAACCTTTATATGGAGCAGGTTCAGATCGTAACACTTGACCCGAGTATCAAGACAGTAGCGGACCTCAAGGGCAAAAATGTTTCTGTCGGTGCTGCCGGTTCGGGTACATATTTCAATGCTGTAGACGTCCTAAAAGCTTATGGCCTCGACATTGACAAGGATATTAAGCCCACATATCAATCATTTGGCGACAGTGTTGAAGCTCTTCAGGACGGGAAAATTGACGCGGCTTTCATAGTTGCTGGTGCTCCGACAACTGCTGTAACTTCACTTGCAGCTACAAAGAAAGTTTATCTTGTTCAGTTAGATGACCAGCATATTATGTCATTGTTAACAGAGTCACCTTATTACAGCAAAAACGTTATCGCAAAAGACGTTTACGGGACTGATGATGACGTTACTACAGTTGCAGTTGGTGCAGTTGTAATTGCTAATGACGATGTATCAGAAGCAGACGTGTATAACTTCCTTTGCGGCGTGTTTGAGAACCTTGACGAGATTACAGCAGCTCATGCTAAAGGGGCAGAACTTAATCTTGGTTTCGCAGCCAGTTACACAGCAGTGCCTTATCACCCTGGTGCAGTAAAATATTTTGCTGAAAAAGGCATGAAAGTTTCAGGTAAATAATCGCATTTAGAATCGTCGCGGCTATGGCTTTATGCTATGGCCGTTTTTTTATTATCAGGAAGGAGGAAAATTTATGAGTGATACTGATTTAACGAAGCAAGATATTGCTAACATTGAAGCAGACGTTGAAGCGGTAATGAAAAAATACGATCGAGAGTCTAACGTTCGTATATGGGAAGGTAAGCCCGCTGTAGTAGTTCGTTGGTTGTCGGCATTATTCTCACTTTATTGCATTTACGTAACGCTTTTCAGCACGGCTATGCCCGAGATAAGGTTGAATGTGTTTCTTGGATTAATATTGATCCTTGGCTATCTGCATTACCCTATAAGAAAAGCGTCAGGAGAAGTAAAACCTGGCTTAAGCGACTCTTTATCTATACCGTTGACATTTGATAGAACACCTAGAGTAAATTCAATTCCATTTTATGACATTATCATAATGTTAGCTGGTGCGATACCGTTCTTCTATTTCGCATGGAACGCAGAAAGTATAATCAAGCTTGCTTTACGTGTGACGAGTCCTCGTAATCCGAACTACTATCTGATGGTAAGTATGGCAGTTATCGCAATATTATCCACAATGGAATTATGTAGACGCTGTGTAGGTATTCCGATTTTATGCGTAGTTGGGGCTTTGATGGTTTATGCGTTCTCCACGGTGAGATTCGGGAAAGTGATTTACGATTTATTCTATTCAACTGGAGATGGACTCCGAAGTACTCCGATTGAGGTGTGTGCAAAATATATTGTGGTGTTTATCATATTCGGAGCATTCCTTGAACGTACAGGCATATCAACTTTCTTCATAAACCTTGCAAACGCTATAGCCGGAGCAAGCGCTGGAGGTCCCGCAAAAGTTGCTGTAATTTCGTCGGCACTTTGTGGAATGGTTTCAGGCTCGTCAGTGGGCAACACAGTAACGACGGGTTCAGTAACAATTCCAATGATGAAGCGAACAGGTTATAAGCCTGAATTTGCCGGGGCTGTTGAAGCAGCGGCCTCAACAGGAGGACAGATAATGCCGCCAATAATGGGTGCAGCAGCTTTCTTAATGGCCGAATATATGGGCATTCCATACTCACAAGTTGCTCTCAAAGCAATTTTGCCTGCTGTGTTGTATTTTGCTGGAATATATATCGCTGTTCACCTTGAAGCTAAGAAACTTGGGCTAAAGGGTATTCCAAGAGAAGAGCTTCCAAGAATCTTAAAATTGTTGCCAAAAGTATATTTGTTGCTTCCGTTGATAGTGTTGGTCGTAATGGTCTCAATGAACATTTACACTATGCAGTTCTCTGCAGCTATAGCGATAGGCATTGCGATTTTTGTCGGGTTATTCAACAGTGATGAACGAATTACTCCACGGAAGATAATTGATGCTCTGGAGGCTGGCGGACGCGGAACGATAACAGTAGCTGTAGCGTGTGCAATGGCTGGACTTGTTGCAGGTTGTATAACGTCAACGGGGCTTGCTTCGGAATTAATCACAATGGTTGTGAACGTTTCGGGTGGTCATGCGTTCATAGCTTTGGTTTTGACGATGATATGCTGCATAATTTTGGGAATGGGAGTCCCTACGACAGCGAATTACTGTATTATGGCGGCAACCTGTGCACCGATATTAATGGCACCAGCAATTGGGATTGAGAAAATCTGCGCACATTTCTTCGTGTTCTATTTCGGTATAGTTGCGGATATTACACCTCCTGTAGCTTTGGCAGCATATGCTGGTTCGGCAATAGCTAAGGCTCCTCCAATGAAGACGGCGTTCAATGCTACAAAACTCGCTATAGGAGCTTTCATAGTTCCGTACATATTCGCGTTTACTCCGGCAATGTTATTCGAGAATGTACAGCCGATAATTACGATAACAAATGCTGGGCCGGCATTGACTCAAATTCTCATAGCTCTGGAAATAATATTAATATGTGCGACAGCATTACTTGGAATTTTCGGAGTAGCGACAGCCTTAAATGGTTATCTGTATCAGCCAATCAATCCGATTTTGCGCGTAATAATATGCGCTGGTGGTTTAAGTATGTTAATCCCTGGAATCGTAAGCGATTTAATAGGCTTAATGTTAGTTGGTTTCGTCGTAACAGTTCAATACATGAAACGAACTTCAGCGCCAGTAATTTAACACTATCCATAATAAAAGGCCCTCCGACATTTTATCGAAGGGTCTAATTTTTTGCCTGCTTGTAAGCTGTGTGAACTTATTTTTTCTTCATACAAGCGAGTAATCCTACAAGCGCCATAAATCCAAAACCTACTTCACAACCACCGCCACTGCTACCAACGTTGTCTTCATCTTCAACGTAAGTGGTTATGACTGGTGTGTAATCCGTGTTAGCTTCCATGTATGCAGAAACATTGACTTTTTTGTCGTCTGGTAACTCCTTAATAACTTCACCAGCATCATTGATAAAAACTGCAGCGTTCTCCTCATTTGCAGAAATTTCAATTGCGCTACCGTTCAATGTATCTGTGAGCATGTAAATGAATATCGGCCAGCCTGGTTCAAGTGCTGAAAACTTCTCAGGATCAATAGCAAAAACGTAAATTCCTGGCTTCTCAACTTTTATGGGGTCAATGATAACTGCGATATCCTGACTCTTCGCTTCAATGCTCGCTCTTTGTGTTGCAGAAAGGTCTTCAGCATTAGGAGCGATTTTGGTGCTTTTGTTTGTGTCGGCAGTCAAAGGCGTCAAGCTTGTAACTGTATCAGGAAGTCCGCTGAAAAGATTCTTAATCGCTTTAACAACAGTCTCAACTACAGCTTCGTTCTGTATATTTGTTTGAAGAGTTGCGCTAGGAGCTTCAGGTTTAGCAGTTTGAGGCGTTATCTTAGGAGGTGTGGTCCCTGCCCCACCATTAGGTTCAGTATCTGTAACTGGGTTACCGCCATTGCCAGTATCTGTAGGTGATGAGGTAGCGACTTTTTCAATATACAATGTAGCTTTGATATGTCCGTCCTTAGCTCCGTCTGCTACCAAAAATTCACCTTCGGGCGAGAGATAATATTCACCATTGCCATTTGCAAGTGAAGCTGCGTCAGCAAACATTGTGCCATAGAATATCAAAATAGTGCTGTTATCAAGAATCTGTAAACCAGCTCCAGCTAATTCGCTCATGTCACTAAGAACACCAGCATCGTTTACAGCAGTTACACGAAGTCCAGCGGAAGCCAAGTCCGAAAATTTTCCGAACTCGTAATAGCCACTGTCGCCAACCGTCATTGTATCTAACATGTTCTTGAGAAGAGCAAAACCTTCCGTGCCCAAGTTTGTGGGAGTGAGATTTAACATTTTTCCAATACCGACAATAGCTGCATAATCACTGGAAGCAGCGTCAATGCTTACAACTATGTCAAGCTCAAAGCCAGAGTCAGCTACATTGTTCTCGCCATCATTATATGAAGCTGTATAGCTATCGTTGAGTATTACGCATTCACTTGCTGGAATGAGTTTGTTATCTTCCATTTCCTTATCGACGTCATCAATTGAGCCTCGCGGAGTGAGTAAGAACATTAAGCCAGCGAGGTTTTTATCAGCAGAGATAACAAGGTTTGTCGCGTTCGTGTTGAGAATAGCAATATCCGTGCCAATGTCAACGTAGTTATCAGAACTGAATACGACTCTGTAATTTGATTCTGTGAGTCCATTAGTAACAGTTAATTTGTTGTCGGCGTATGTGTAATCCGTGACGGAGTTTCTGTTGCGTCCACTTCCTGCTAACACTGAAGAAATTGCGTAACTTGCTCCTGAAGGAATATTATCGAAGCTCAATGTTACAACGTTAGTTGCCTCAGGATTAATCACATGCCAGCCATCTTCATAAACTGGTTTAACAGAAGCGTTAGTGTAATTCTTCACGAATAAATCACACGGAATAATTACATCGGGTTTTTCATAAAGCATGAACGTTATTTGCTTGATCGTCCAGCCCTGTAAATCCCTTGTGTACTCGTAGAAGCGCTTTACTCCTTTTCCATGTGGCTCAACGTAATCATCACTTACGCAGAAAGCTATATCGTCGGCTGTACTCCAGAGATTGTTATCGTGTCTCATGCCATAAACTTTTTCTTCGTCGCCGCTAACTGCTTTAATAGTTACACCGAGATAATTTCTTGCGATCTTGTCACCGCTCAAGCCGATATCAATATCAGCACTGGAAATCTTCAACGTGTAATTGCCCCATGTGCTTGAAATTCCGTCTACGATTGTTACGACAGCGTCTTTAGCATTGATTGAAGCGGTTGCCATTTTTCCAAAGCTTCCGTCTGCGCTAACTTCCTTATATTCAGTAAATGTTGAATCAGCGATGAAAGTATAACGTGAGTCATTGCTTAACGTGTTATAGACATCTTCGGTCATGCGAACTTGAACAGCTTTAACGCCTCCGATTGTTGTAGTGCCTTCTGATTCATCACTTGAGAGCAACGGGAAACGATTGGAGTGTCCAACGGTAGGAGTACTAATTGCATCGAGACCAGAAGTTAATAAATCGTCTGAAGTCTCGCCAGTTTCACCCGCGTAAAATTCGGCCCAGGTCATATCTGTTGTTGCGTAATGAGCTTCTTTAACTGTGAATGATGCTGATATATCGGCGTATTTAGTGTCGCTGAACGTTACGGTGTAATTATCTTCACTAACGAGCTCGTCACTTATGATTAACGTATTGTTCTCGAAAGTGTAATCAGTAATAGCAGTTCTATTACGTCCGCTACCCTTTTGGACAGATGAGAGCGTGTAATTTGCATCGTCGGGGATTCCGTTGAACGTGAAATACACAGGAACGTTGCTGCCTGGAGCAACATAGCCACCAGGTACGTACACGGAAGCGTTATTTTGATTCTTCACGTACACATTGCAATTCACGTAATAATCTGCTGTATCTTTGAGGAGGTATGTTACCTTCGTGATAGTTTTGCCCTCAAGGTCAGCCGTGTGAGCATAAGCTGGTGTATTCTTATGAGGTTCTGTGAAGTCCGTGATGCAGAATGCCATTTCACCTTTCTTGAAGAATAAGTTATAGAGGTGTTGTAAGCCATAAGTTGCTCCGTCTGAAGTCTCAAGAACTGCTCCTAGATATTTTTCTGACACGTCAACACTATCAATTCCATCAAGGGTTAGCAAATAATTTCCCCATGTGCTAGGTGATGTAAGAGTTACAGTTGCGTCAGTGAGTTCTACGAGGTCCGTTGATAATTTTCCGAAATTGCCAGAAGAATCAACAACTTTATACTCAACGAATGGAACTGTACTTGCTGTATAACGAGTATCAGCACTTGCTGTTGTATTCCAGTAAGAAGCGTCAAAGCGTAATTGAACGTCCTTAAGCCCGTAAATTTTTGTGATATTGCCATCTGCTGAAGCCACTCCGGGATCTGCTGACACTACATCATACGAGAGCACCGCGAATCTTTCTGCCTTACCAACCGTTGCAGAACTCACAGCGTCCATGCTCAAAGCGTTATCGATTCCTTCAGTCTCGTAAAATTCTTTGTAGGTCATATCCGTTGTAGCATAAGCATAAGTTCCCGTTACTGTGAAAGTTTTACTGTTGATGTCGGAATATTGATCTGATACAAATGTTACTCTGTATGTACCGGTCGGAAGTTCAGAGCTTAGGACCAACTGTCTTGTAGCAGTGTTGTACGTCCAGAATGATTTATCTACGGCGTTGAATGTGAGTCCATGTCGCCCAGGAGCACCGAGGCCAAGTACGTTAACGTCATAAGTAACTCCGTCAGGGGCGTCAGTGAATGTAAATGTTACTGTATCGCCAGCGTTATAAGATCCTTTGTCAGGGGATACAGTTGCATCTGTTTGTTCCTTAAGGAAGACATTACAATTAATTACGACGTCAGGACTACCAAGAAGCATGTAAGTAATTTTTGTGATAGTTTTACCAGCTAAATCAGCTGTATACTCATAATCACGAGTTACTCCGTGAGGTTCTGTGAAATCCGCAACACTTAAAGCGATTGTATCAGCTTCATACCATAAATTACTATCGTGTCTGAGGCCATATACTTTATCGTCGCTTGTTGTGATTGTAGCTCCAAGCCAGTATCTCGTATCGTTGCCACGTGCTAAAGGTTCCCCAACCGTTATATTGGCATTGGCAACTTTTAATGTGTAGCTTCCCCATGTACTTGATGAACCACTTGAGACTGTTACGTCTGCACTTTTTGCTTCAATCGTTTCAGTTATCATCTTTCCAAATGATCCATCAGCACTAACTTCTTTGTACTCTTCGAACACGGCATCATCGCTGAATGTATAACGGGTTTTATCAGTCAAAGCATTATACACATCATCAGTCATACGAACTTTGACATCTTTAACACCGTAAATTAGTGTTTTCTGTTCTGTGTCATTACTGATAATGTCAAACGAAAGTTGAGGAAAAAGATTTCGACTTCCTGCCGCAGCAATGGTAGATGAACTAACAGCATCAAGCCCAGCTTCAGATAATTCTGTTGAAGTTTGACCAGTCTCACCAGCATAAAATTCTGCCCATGTCATATCCGTTGTAGCGTAATGATATTCACTTGCATTTGCAACACTAGATAACAACATCACAGAAAGCAACAATAGAATAAAGAGAGGTGTATATCTCTTAACTTTACTCATTAATATTTCGTCTCCTTTACTAATTGAAATTACGGGGAATTAAATCACAGAAAGTTTGTTGAGTCAAATCATTAAGCTCTGATAAAAATACGCTGTAGAAATTTCGCCGTGACGTATAAAATATTTCGCAATTCATCAATCGATTTTCATGCATTACAAATTTATATTACAGGAGGAATTTTTAGCAATGATGAAAAAATTTATGTTAGCTCTTGTTTGTGTCGTGCTTTTGGTGAGTGTGGCTTGTGCGTCAGAAGTTGTCAAGGCTTATACGACTATGGAGGAACCGTTAGCGAAGGCTTTGTTCGATGAGTTCGAAGCAGAGACGGGAATCAAAGTTGAGTGGGTCAGACTTTCAGGCGGTGAAGCTATTGCCAGACTTGAAGCTGAACGAGCAAACCCTCAGGCGTCAATTTGGGTAGGCGGTGTAGGAACACAGCATATCGAGGCAAAATTACGCGGCTTGTCTACTCCTTATCGTTCGAGAGTCGCTAATAGCATTCCGGCACGTTATCGCGATCCTGAAAATTACTGGACAGGTTTATATGTTGGCCCTATAGCTTTCTGTATGAACACGGAGCGCGCAAAAGAGTTGGGACTCGAAATGCCGAAGAGTTGGGCGGACTTAATTAAGCCTGAATACGCGAAAAAAGTTCGTGTTGCTCACCCAAGCACTTCAGGTACAGCCTACAACATGATTACAACGGTTATAAGAATCAACGACGGCGACGAAGACAAAGCTTTTGCATATTTCAAGGACTTGGCCAAGTCTGTGGAACAGTTCACGAGATCAGGTTCAGCTCCCGGAAAATCATGTGCGCTTGGTGAAATTCCTGTTGCTATTGGCTACCTGCATGACCAGATCAAATTACAGCGTGAGGGAGCAAAAATTCAGATCGTTATCCCTGAAGACGGAACAGGCTTTGAGACTGCATCAATGTCAATCTTGAAAGACGGCCCGGATCCATTGAACGCGAAAAAGTTATATGACTGGGTACTTGGCCAAAAAGCTATGGATATAATCGCGCGCTGGTACGTTATTCCATTATCAAACTTGGCAACTCCAACCAATACGGGCTTCTCACTTGAGCAAATGAATCTCGTTAATCAGGACGATCAATGGGACGCTTCCAACAAAGAACGTTTACTTGAACGCTGGAACAAGGAAATTTCAACTGCACCAGAGAAATAAGCATTGTGATTCGTTAATGGCCTCTCGTGATTCGGGGGGCTATTATTTTGCGTAAGTCAGGAGGTATGAATTTGTGAATAAACGATTAATAAATTTTCTGCTCACGATTTTATTCGTTGTGATAGTAGGTGCATGGATATATACGAGCGTTCGTGATGAATTTCTGAAACAGTCAAGAGCTTCTCAGCGTCGTACAGTTGAGACAGTCGCGGCTGGTTATCCGTCTGAACCTGAAGACGTTGAAGGCTGGCTAAAACGTTTATCCGAAGAAGCTAATGAGTACAAAGTAGCATTTGTCAATGAAATTCCTATGCCTGGCGAAAAGTTATCTGCTACTCCAAAAGGCGACTCAGAACTTGCGAATTTGACGGAAAATTTTGCGCTTGACCCGGAATTTGCTAAGGGCTTCGATAATGCTGCGTACGAAGAAATTTACAGAAGCACGAAAAACTGGACAGTAGGCACTAAGGAAGAACAAGCTTTATTCTTTGCTCCGGCGGTTAGCCTCAAGACTCATGACATAGAGGGTGCGTTAGTCTTTGCATTCAACACTGACGGCGAACAAGGTTTTATGAGAATGCTTAACACGTTATTCGCGGGGGCGTTTATCCTGTTTGCTGTAGTTATCTGGCAATTAATGCTAAGTCGTGATCCTATAGTTGGCTTCGCGCTTGCCGGGTTGTTCCTGATGACGTTGACTTTTGTCGCTTATCCATTGTTTGAGGCTTTGAGATTGTCATTCATTGAGAACGGTAAATTCTCGCTTGGGATCTGGAAAACGATTCTAAATTCAGAGGGCTACTTGTCGGCTTTATGGGGAAGTCTTAAATTAGGCTGCTGGACTGCAACATTCTCAACGCTCGTGGGATTCTTATTTGCGTTCGTGGTCTCAAGGACTAATGCTCCGTGCAAAAAGTTAATCTCAACAATGGGTGTGTTACCCGTAATTTCTCCTCCGTTCTCGTTGACTCTTTCTATAATTTTGCTATTCGGAAATAACGGCTTAATCACACGTTGGCTTCGAGTCATAGGCTTGAATTTCTCGATTTATGGACTCCCCGGACTTGTGCTAGTTCAGACGATGGGAATGTTCCCTATAGCTTTCCTAACGTTGGGAGGAGTTTTGCAAGCGATCGACTCAACTTATGAAGAAGCGTCATTGAATTTATCTGCAACGAGATTCAAAACGTTCTCATCAATCACATTACCATTAGCTATTCCTGGATTATTGAGCGCGTGGCTGCTGGTGTTCACGACTTCATTAGCTGACTTTGCTAATCCGTTATTACTTGCTGGGGATTTGCGAGTCTTATCGCTTGAAAGTTATATCGAGGTTACAGGCATGAATAGACTTGGCCACGGTGCTGCGTTGTCAATATTGTTATTGCTTCCAACGTTGACGGCGTTTCTTGCACAAAGATTTTGGGTCGCTAAACGTTCATACGTAACAGTGACAGGTAAACCTTCGGGGCGAATCACAGAATTAACGACTCCGGGCGTTCGCAGACTCTTAACTGGAATAATTTTCGTGATAGTGTTCTTCTTGATAATGCTTTACGGAACAATTTTTGCGGGGTGCTTCGTTAAGAACTGGGGCATTGATTACACGTTCAGCCTTGAGAACATCACCGAGGCAGTTACGCGTTCAAAAGATGCTTTGTTCGATACAGTAACACTTGCGGCAATAGCCACACCGATCGCAGGAATTATCGCAATGATAGCGGCGTTGTTAATCGTCAGGAGGAAATTTCACGGTAAAAGATTGCTGGAAATGTTACTCATGACTCCGTTTGCATTGCCTGGAACGTTGGTTGGTATCAGCTACATATTAGCCTTCAATCATGCACCTATAATTCTCGTAGGAACAGCGGCAATTATCATAATAAATTACGTAATTCGTGAGTTACCTGTAGGAATTGAGGGCGGTATAGCGTCGTTGCGTCAAATAGATCCATCAATCGAAGAAGCTGCTACGGATTTGGGCGCGGATCAAGCTACAGTTTTCAGGACGGTCGTGTTGCCATTAGTGAGGCCGGCATTCCTGTCTAGTTTGTCGTATACGTTTGTGCGTTCAATGACGGCTGTAAGCGCGGTAATATTCTTGATCTCAGCACGTTGGTATCACTTGACAGTCTTAATTTACAATTTCTCGGAAAATTTGCGCTTCGGGCTTGCTAGCGTGCTATCAACGGTGTTAATCATAATCGTGTTCGGAGCGTTCGGGTTAATGCGTTTACTTGTTCGTGAGAATGCTAACTTGATGAAGAACGTAACATGATTTTATGCTCAGGTTATGGCCTGGGCTTTAATTTTATTGAGGAGGTAAAAATTTTGGGAACAATATTATTCTTGTGTGCGTATAGCTTTATAGTTATGTTGTTCTGCGCAGGGTCATCACCGTTTATTGATTCAATGACTGTTGACAGCAGTGTATTTTTCACGATTGGGCGAGGAATGGTAGCAGGAAAAGTTCCATACCTGGATTTATTCGACCATAAAGGCTGGTATATATATTTCATTAATTATCTGGGAGCGTTGATAAGCCCAAACAATACAACAGGTCTCTTCTTGATTGAATGTTGCTTTGCAGCCACAAACTCGATCCTACTCTATGCAATCTCGAAACCATTCATAACTGAAAAAATCAAACGTCTAATCTTTACCTTGATTATGTTATGCGCAAGTTTGAACTATTTCACTTATGAAGGAGGTAACATGACGGAAGCATATACGCTCACATTTCAGTTAATAGCGTTTTTCTTGGTAATTCGTTACTATAAGAGCGAGCAAGTAAAACATTCCCCAACTTTAATGTTCACGCATGGCCTATGCGTTGGGATAGTATTAGGACTACGTGCAAACATGGCAGCTATGTGGGGAGCTATTGCAATAGTGATTGCCTGGAGGTTGCTTTCTCATAAGGAGTATAAAAATTTTGCTGCTAATTTTTTTGCGGGACTAGCTGGCATTATTGTGGCTCTTGCTCCTCCCATCATATACGGCAGTCTTACTGGTAGCCTTGATGCAATGTTCAGGGACTATATATTATTCAACCTGTTGTACACCGGAAGTGGAAGCCTTATTACAAAAATTATGAGTTCGTATGATACTCACTTTAGTATAGGGAGAAAAATGCTCCGCTTTACGTTCATAACGGTATTTTCGAATATAGTATTTTGTTGCTTAAATTGCAAACGTTTTATAAAAGTCATGTTTGTACTTGGTTGGGGATTTTCTTTTTTGGCGATATTAATATCTGGTAGAGGACACCCTCATTATTTCGAGACGTTGATGCCTTTCCTAATCCCATTAGTGGTTTTATTAATCAATAATGTACACGTTCCAATATCCTTTATAAAGTTTAGACGCGATTCAAAAGCCGTTGATTTATTTTTTAGCTTGCATATTAGGTTTTCTTCAGAAGATAAGGAAAAAGCAGAGTCACACAAAATCTTAAGAATTGTATCTCTTGTTGCTCTGATATTCGTAATTACGATACACGGAAATTCTTATATGTCTATGTCATTCTCTAAAACGCATAAATCTTTATCAGCTTTCATAAGTGAATTGAAAACGCGTTATGAGGAATTAAAGCAAAATCACGACGTGCACATACTATCAACCGGCAATAGGGCAATCTTCTACAATAAGTTGAATGTTATTCCCCACATAAAATATTTCTACGCGCCTGGAATGCCTTATAATGAATACCCATTCCCTCTTGATGAACAAGTAGAATCAATCTTGAACAATAATAATGATATCATAGTTGTAAATTACGTTGGCAGGACCGAAAATGACAATAAACTGATATTTGCCACCCACAATTACAATTATCCCTACAATGAAAAAATCATGCAACACATGATTCAAAATTATGATTTAGTTCTTGAAGATAGTGAACGTCAAATGTGGATCAAAAAACGTAAGGACTAAACAATAATGAACGAGTTATATATAGTAATCCCTGCTTACAATGAGGAAGAAAACATAGAAAACTGTGTTGATCAATGGTACCCTATTGTTGAAATTTCAGTGGGTACACGTCTCGTAGTTATAGATGATGGGTCAAAAGATAGCACTTACAAAATCCTTCAAGAACTTTCACAAACAAGACCTCAATTAATCCCATTAACTAAATCTAACGGCGGCCACGGTCATACGCTTCTATATGGATACAGATACGCAATTAATAACGGTGCTGATTATATCTTCCAAACTGATTCAGACGGACAAACTAATCCGGAAGAGTTCATAAAATTTTGGAGTGAACGTAATAATTTTGATGCTGTACTCGGTAATAGGATTACCCGCGGCGATGGTAAGGACAGAAAATTTGTTGAGAACGTTGTGTGCTTGATGTTGCGCGTGATTTTCGGCGTGAAAGTTCCTGATGCTAATGCTCCTTTCAGACTCATGAAGGCTGAACTCGTAGCAAAGTATATTGATAGACTCCCTGAGGACTTCAATATCCCTAATATAATGTTCACAGCATACTTTGCATATTTTCATGAGCGTGTAAAATTCATTCCGATAACTTTCAAACCCAGAGCCGGCGGCACTAACTCAATCAACATCAGAAAAATTATCAAGATTGGCTGGAGTGCTTTATGGGATTTCGTGAAATTGAGGAGGAATATCAACAAATGAAATACGATTATTTAGTCGTGGGTGCAGGCTTATTCGGCGCAGTGTTTGCAGAGCAGGCCAAGTCTTCAGACAAAAAAGTTTTGGTCATTGACAAACGTTCACACGTTGCCGGAAATGTCTATACAGAAAATGTTCAGGGTATCAACGTTCATAAATACGGCGCACATATCTTTCACACGAATAATTCAGACGTCTGGAACTATGTACAAAGATTCGCGGGCTTCAATCGTTACACAAATTCTCCAGTGGCAAATTATAATGGTGAGTTATATTCGCTACCGTTCAACATGTACACGTTCAACAAAATGTGGGGCGTAATTACTCCTGAACAAGCACAAGCCAAAATCGCTAAGCAATGTCAAGAAATTTCAGGTGAACCTCGTAATCTCGAAGAACAAGCTATATCGTTGGTTGGTCGTGATATTTACGAGAAATTAATCAAGGGTTACACGCAGAAACAATGGGGACGACCTTGTAACGAGCTACCAGCATTCATAATCAAGCGTCTTCCTGTTCGCCTCACATTCGATAACAACTATTTCAATGCGCTTTATCAGGGTATCCCGGTCGGAGGTTACACAAAGCTTGTTGAGAATTTATTATCCGGAATTGAAGTAAAACTTGAGACTGATTATTTGGAGGACAAAAGCTATTTTGATTCACTAGCTGATAAGATCGTCTACACTGGAGCTATTGATGCATATTTTGATTATTCACTAGGAACGCTTGAATATCGGTCTCTACGATTCGAGAATGAGCTTGTGAACGTAAATAACTTTCAGGGTAACGCAGTTATCAATTACACTGACAGCGATACACCTTTTACGCGAATAATCGAGCATAAATTCTTTGAGTTCGGCGACGATTTACCTTACACGATAATAACTCGCGAATATAGTTCAGAATGGAAACCAGGCGATGAACCTTATTACCCTGTAAACGATGAGAAAAACTCTTCGCTTTACTCTGAATATAAGACAATGGCTGAACGTGAAGAACATATCATATTTGGAGGCAGACTTGGTGAATACAAATACTACGATATGGATCAGGTAATCGCATCTGCTTTGAAGACTTGGAAACGGGAATTATGAAGATAGTAGCTTATATTGTGTTCGGTGTGCTTACGACTCTGATTAATATCATGTGTTATTATCTCGCGTTCAACATTTTCGAAATCAACAACGTACTTTCAACAATAATTGCTTGGGTCATGGCTGTGGCGTTCGCATTCATTACGAATAAATTATGGGTGTTCGATAGTAGAAAGTTTGACGCTAGGACGTTACTTTATGAGTGTACAACGTTTTTTATTTGCCGAGTTGCAACCGGAGTCCTTGACGTTGGTATTATGTATGTGGCTGTGGACTTAATGGAATGGAACTCGCTTCTATGGAAAACTTTAAGCAACGTGCTCGTGATCGTAATTAATTATGCCGCAAGCAAACTGGTAATTTTTGCCCAAACATGTTGCTGAAATTTCATGTAATATTATCGTAATGAGTTACAGAACACGAAAGGGGAGAATTTTTCGGTGGCAAATAGTAAATCTAAATCAGTAACATTTGAGAACATCACTAAAATTTTCAGAGATCCTCAATCGGGCCAAGACGTAGCAGCGGTTGGCGGAGTATCATTCAAGATCGAACCGGGCGAATTAATTACTCTGCTTGGGCCTTCAGGTTGTGGCAAGACTACAGTTTTACGAATGCTTTCAGGCTTTGAGCAACCTACTTCAGGGAAAATTATGATAGGCGACAACGACGTAACTAATACTCCTCCTAATAAACGCGATACTGCTATGGTCTTCCAGAGTTACGGCTTATTTCCGCATATGAACGTAGCTGAAAATGTCGGCTATGGTTTGAAGTTGCGTAAAGTTCCAGCTAATGAGATCGGCGAAAAAGTTCAAAGCTTCCTCGAAATGGTCGGGTTAGGGACTATGGCCAAGCGTCCGCCTTCGAGATTGTCAGGTGGTCAACAACAGAGAGTCGCATTAGCTCGTAGTCTTATAGTTGAGCCTTCAGTGTTGTTGCTCGATGAGCCATTATCTAATCTTGATGCTTTGTTGCGTGAACAAATGCGCGTTGAGATTCGCAGGCTTCAAAAATCTTTGGGTATTACAGCAATGTACGTAACTCATGATAGAGTTGAAGCAATGAGCTTATCAGATCGAATCATAGTTATGAAACTCGGCCATATAATTCAAATGGGTACACCTAGCGAGATTTATCGTGATCCAGTTGATACTTTTGTGGCTGGCTTCGTCGGCAAAGTCGCTTTCTTCCCGTGTGAGGTAAGGGGAATCGATTCAGCTTGTAACGTTGAGATCAAAGGCAAAACTTTCAGTGCTCCTCGTTGGTCGGATAAACTCAAATCTGGTGATAAAGCTGTGGTTATGGCACGTCCTGAATCGCTTTCAATCGGTGAACCAGGCACAGGAGTTGAAGACGGAGTCGTAACGGCTAATATTTATCTTGGCAACAGCGTAGAAACTTGGGTTAAAACGGATTTAGGAAATGTGTTAGTGCAAATTGATAATCCCGACGTGAAGAAAATTTGGGACGAAGGCGAAAAAGTCTCGTTATCGTTTGACCCCGCGCTTACTAAAGTTTTAGTTGACGATCTCGAAAAAGAATAACTTGTCATAAAAAAAATGGGCGTCTCCTCAAACTGGAAACACCCATTAACCTTTTCGCGAATAATAAATTTCCTATGCTACCTCAATCTTCTTAACGTCATAACCGGCGTCTTCAATCGCTGCTATTATTGCTGTGTCTGCTACGTCTTTCGTGGACGAAATTAATGCACTATTTCTTTCAAGGCTGACTTCTGCTCCCGTAACTCCGTCAAGTGATTCTAAAGCTTCCTTAACGTGTTTTACGCAATTTTGACAGCCCATTCCTTCAACGTGAATTAACTTCTGCATCAATTTATGCCGCCTTCTTCGTCTCAGGAAGATATACTCTAAACATGTATATCAAGCAGAATAAAATCGCAACGCCGATTCCGATTCCGTAAGCTGTCATTCTCGGGAGCATTAAGTAGCATTCAGGGGCAATGCAGAAATATGTAACGCTAACTGCGCTCATAAATGTTGCCGGAATTGCCGCGATAAAGCCCTTACCTGCTCCGACGTTTCTGCAAAGATACACAGCACCTGCCCACAAAGCTATCATTGCTAAGGTCTGGTTTGACCATGAGAAATAACGCCATACGATTCCGTAATCAAGGAATGAAATTGCATAGCCAGCTGCTAACAACGGAAGAGCCAACACTAAACGAGGTGCAAATCCCTTCTGATCAATCTTGAACCAGTCAGCAAGAGTTAAACGTGCGCTTCTGAAGGCTGTATCACCTGAAGTAATCGGGCAAGCTACAACGCCAAGCAACGCTAATATACTTCCTATTGGGCCAAGAAGTCCGACTGAAATTTGATACACTGACGTTGAGTTACCACCACCGACTGCAAGAAGTCCTGCTGTTGAGAATCCGCCATCAGTTGCATTGTAGAAAGCTATACCAGCAGAAGCCCAAATAAGTGCGATAATTCCTTCAGCTACCATTGCTCCGTAAAATACAAAACGTCCCTGGCGTTCATTCGTTAAGCAGCGTGCCATCATTGGGGACTGTGTCGCGTGGAAACCTGAAATAGCTCCGCAGGCTACCGTGATGAACATTAACGGCCATATAGGCATTGAGTCAGCCTTCGGGTGCATGTTGTAAAGTCCTTCCCAAAGTTCGATCATTGGTTTTGTTCCCTGAATGTGATTGTAAACAGTTACACCGCCGATTCCGATTGCCATGAAGATTAAGCAAAGTCCGAATAACGGGTAAATCTTGCCTATGACTTTATCAATAGGAAGAAGTGTAGCTAAGAAGTAGTAAACAAGAATTATGACCGTCAAAATTTTTGTCCAGTCAGCCGCGCCATAGCCCATAACCGTAGCAGCCGCTCCGCCAGTTCCTACAGCACCGCTAGTTCCCTGTGTGATCATCAATGCAAGCAAACCAGCCGGTCCAACCATGAACACAACGCCGACCATTACGAGCAATACGACCGAGAATAAGCGCATAACTTGAAGCATAAAGCCGCCCAAATATTTTCCGGTTATCTCACTGACACTCGCGCCATCGTTTCTCATTGAAAGCATTCCGACCATATAATCATGAACAGCTCCTGCGAAAATCGTTCCGAAAACTATCCATAAATAAACCTGCGGTCCCCAAATTGCTCCAGTCAAAGCTCCGAATATTGGCCCAAGTCCCGCAATGTTGAGCAACTGAATCAAGAACGCACGCCCCGGAGTTATTGGCACATAGTCAACACCATCAGGGTGCACAACACACGGAGTCTTTCTGTCATCAGGCCCGAAAATATGTGCCACACATGCGCCGTAAATAACGTAGCCGAGCACCAGAATGACTAATCCACCTATAAACGAATACATATAAATTTCTCCCTTCTGAAGATTATGTAGGTACGTGCAAATTTTAACGCTTTACCCGCTAGAATCAAGATACCAGGCAAAAATTTTTATACACAACGTCAGAATTATTGCTAAAATTTATCAGTAGAATTACGTATAGTCAAAATAGGGGAAGGGTTGTAATATATGCAGCGTCCTACGGGAAATACGTAGTACAAGATCGTCAAAATTGACGCAAGACCGAAAAGCTTACGGCAGTGCAAGGGAGTGAGTGTACTCCGTTCAGTCAGAAGTTACAAGTCGAGCGTTTGGCGCAGGAGGTCGGATTAAAGCCACGAACTCTTTCGGGAGATCAAGGAAACAAGGCAACTTCGAACCCCCAAAGTTCAGGACTTTAGAGAGACTGAGCGCGTCTGAGACGGTAGGTTTATTGAAAATTTTATAAGGGGGTTTCTTTATTATGAAGAAATTAGCAGTATTAGCAGCAGTTGTCGTTTTGGCAGCATTTGCAGCACCGGCATTTTCAGCCACCAACCCTTTCATGGATGTACCTATGAATCACTGGGCATATGACGCTATCGGACAGTTAGCAGCTCATGGAATCATTTCCGGTTATCCTGATGGAATGTTCAACGGAACAAAATCTTCAACACGTTACGAAATGGCTTCAACGATCGCCAGAGCTCTTGCAGTAGTTGATATGACAAAGGCAAGCAAGCAGGACGTCGAAATGATGAAGAGACTTGTTGTTGAATTCCGTGACGAACTTGAGGCACTTGGTGTACGCGTTGATGAACTTGACGAGAGAGTCGCAGTATTAGAGGATAGACTCGGCGGTTGGCACATCAGCGGGACTTTGGCCCTTCAGATCACTCATGACACTGAAAATGAAGCAGCGGGTAATCGTACAGGAGACGGTAAGACTAAGTTCGATTACGATGAGGCTAAGTTGATCTTTGAGCGTCGCTGGGGCGAGAACGATGAGTATTACTTCCAGGGCAGACTTAGAGCTGATAACGGTGTAGATACCGAGGACGCTGAAGTTGTTACAGCCGATAGATTCTTTGTCGAGATGCCTTTCTTCTTTGATAGCAAGCTTACAGTTGGACGTTTTGGCTGGGACGAAGAGGGAGCCTACAAGATCGATCTTCCTAACACGGGCAGCTGGATGGGAGATCAGCCTATCACCGACTATCGTTGGGACGGATTCGGCTTTACGAAGAACTTTGCTCTTGGAACGTTCAAAGCAGTGTTAGCGCATCCTAACAAGATTATGAGAGCAGTTGAGTGGAGTCATTACATGTTAAGGCTTAGTGCGAACCTTCAGTTCACTGAGCAGATCGGTGTAGACCTTGGCGGCGAACTCTACATGGGTGATAATGCTGAGAACTGGGGCGATGATGGACAGGCTAACAACGGCGATACGGCATTCGATAGAGCTTGGGTAGCCTACTTTGGTGCGCATTACAACTTCAACGACAACGTAGCCTTCAAGGGTATTTTCTACCATCAGGATTGGTCAACACAGTTAGCTGCTAACAACAGATGGCAAGATGCTGGTTATGGCTTCAACGATGATAAAGGTGAAGCTGTTGAGGACGCTAACCACTGGGCAGTTATCGTTGACGTAAAGCAGCCTGCACTTAAGTACACAAGCTTATGGTTAGAGTACGGCCAGTATGATCAGGGCTTCCAGACACGCGCCGGCGGCACAATTATGTACGGACCTGCTGGAGCGAGCTCTTATCAGGATGATATCAAGTACTATCGTATCGGCCTTGGCCAGGAGTGGAACGAGAAATGGGCAACACACATTTTCTACTATGGCTATGATTTTGATCAGGCAGATAATGCTCCTAAGGAAATGGGCTTAGGTGTTCAGTACAACCTCAACGATTCAACAACGATGGGCTTGAACTACCTGCACTATGATCCTGACGCTAAGGATGCAGACGACGACAACGTGATCAGATTCAGAACGCTTGTAACATTCTAATCTGAAACGGCAACAAACGAATTAGGAAACTTTTAGAGACACGAAATTATGGCGGGACTTCCGAGCGTGGAGGTTCCGCTTTTTTGTTGTCTATGTGTTAATGGTGTATAATTGTGCGCAAGAAAAAGAGTGCCGTTAAGCGAGGAAAACGAACACTCTAACAAATAAAGGGCTGCCGAAGATTGGGTTCGTTTCCCACCCTCGGACTTATGCCCAACGGATAGGAATTACGCTTTGAGTTCACGGATTAAATCCGTCATTGCTCGTATGAAGTCTGTTAAGGCTCGTACGAGTTTTATTATTCTCTCCACGTCTCCACCCCCTTTCCTGTCAAGTACTCAGGGATGACCCTGGCAAATCCCCCGTCCCGATGAAACTAGAACGGCCTCGCCTACGAATATTCTATCATAAAATAGTGCAAAATTTCTCACATAGTGTTAATATATCAAGGCTTACACTCTTGGCTATGAGTTTAGCTTACTGGATTAGCTTTGCTCTTGGCTTTGAAGTAGTACATAGATAACGGAGGTATATTCATGATCCAGAAAGACAAGAAACAGGCAGTCATTGCAGAGTACAAGACTCACGAGAATGACACAGGCTCACCGGAAGTTCAGGTTGCAATTTTGACCGAGCGTATTCGTGAGCTCACAGAGCACTTGAAAGTTCACAAGAAAGATTTTCATTCACGCCGTGGCCTTCTCAAAATGGTAGGAAGCAGAAGACGTTTATTGCGTTACTTGATGAACAAGGACTTCAACAGGTATCGTTCACTTATCGAGCGTCTTGGGTTGAGACATTAATTCACGAAAGGAATCATTAACACAATGAAGAAAGGAATCCACCCTGATTATCAGGAATGCAAAGTTACATGTGCTTGCGGAAACACTTTCATGACACGTTCAACGATGAAGGAGATCCGCGTAGGAGTCTGCTCAGCTTGTCACCCGTTTTATTCTGGCAAGAAGGGTAGAGTTTTGACCGAGGCCGGACGCCTTGAGAAATTCCAGAAGAAATATCAGGGCATCAACTACGGACAGAAGACCGAAGTATAATAAATTCGTAAACCGTGGGGGGCCCGAAAAAGCCCCTCTTTTTGTTATCATGAACGTAATTTTATTGGCACACACTCCCGAACCCGATTCTGTTGTGGCTGCTGCTGCACGTATATGTTACAAGGATATAGCTGCTAGTGAATTATTGCAGGCTGAAGAGCAGAATTTATCTCGCAAGTTAATAGCTGATTTATTCCAGAGTGGTCATATGTCAACTTTTGAGCACGTAAGCTTTACTTTTGGGGTTGATGGTTTAAGCCGTGTTGCGTCTCATCAATTAGTCCGGCACAGATTAGCGAGCTTTAGTCAACAAAGTCAGCGTTATGTAAAGATGAATCCTGATCCAGAAGCCGTAATAATTCCCCCGTCCATCCAGAATAATCCCGAAGCCCTGAAACTCTTTCAAGAGAGCGTGAAACTTTCACAACAAACTTACGCTAAATTAGTTGAGCTTGGAATAAAGAAGGAAGACGCGAGATTTATATTGCCTCATGGACATTCTACCAGGCTGGTTATGACTATGAACGCGCGGGAACTTCATCACTTTTTCAGCTTAAGGCTATGCAGAAGGGCTCAATGGGAGATTCACGAACTTGCGCGAAAAATGCTGATACTTTGCCGGGAAAAAGCGCCAGTGTTATTTGAGAAGGCCGGGCCAAGTTGTATATTCGGGAAATGCAACGAAGCAAGAACCTGCGGAAATCCTTATAGAGATATGGAGGCGTTAATGTTTGATTAAGAAATTGAATTTGTTACTTATGATCGTCATGAATTTATTTGCGTCGGAAGCTGAACAAGAATCTGACTTCAAGAAAATTCCTGTGGGCGGTCAAGCAGTTATAGAAGGCGTATTGATGAAGGGCAAAAATTTTTGGGGCCTGGCTGTACGTAGACCGGGCGGAGATATATTTCACGAGACTTGGCCCAATAGTTCACGAACAAAGAAAGCTCCGTATAAATGGCCGTTGATTCGCGGAGTCGTAGTAATGTGTGAGATGATGGCAGTAGGCTTTAAAGCTTTGTCACGCTCTGCTGAAGTTGCACTTGAAGAAGAGGAAGAGAAACTGACATTCAAAGATATTTTGCTGGCCGTGTTGCTTGCGATTGTTGCCGTCGGAGGATTGTTCATAGCGTTGCCGTTGTGGTTGGCTGGTCGTTTAGCTTCAGAGCCTTTGTACGTGAATATCATTGAGGGAGTTTTGCGTGCAGTTATATTTATTGGTTACGTAGCGATTATAGGTTTATGGCCGGATATTCAGCAAGTGTTTCGTTATCATGGAGCTGAACATAAGACCATTAACACTTTCGAATCAGGAATGGAAATGACTCCGGAAAATATAATGAAGCATTCACGCATTCACCCGCGTTGTGGGACATCGTTTTTGTTGATCGCAGTTATAGTGAGCATAATAATTTTCTCGCCCGTAAAGACTCTTATAGCCGGTGAGAGTTTTGCGTTACAAGTCTTGGCCCGAATAATTTTAATCCCACTCGTAATCGGAATATCCTACGAAATTATCAAGCTTGCCTCAAATTCGGGGAAAGTTGGTCTGTGCATAATAGCCCCGTTTTTGACGCTGCAATACTTAACGACAAGGGAGCCCGATATAACAATGGCTGAAGTTGCGCTAGTCTCACTTGATACTGCATTAGAAGGAAGGTTATTGACCGCATGAACATAGAACCGAAATTGCAAGCTATTGAGCAAGAATATATTGAAGTTGGTGAAAAGTTATCTGATCCCGCAATAGCATCGAATCCGAAAGAGTTGCAGGTACTCGGGAAAAAACGCGCGCAATTAGAGCCTGTTGTAATGAAATATCGCGAATATCAGGCGGCTTTGAAGTCAATAGCAGAAGCGAAAGAGTTAATCAAGTCCGGTGATTCAGAGTTAGAAGCTTTGGCGCGTGAGGAGCTTAATGAATTAGAACCGCAGATTGAAAATTTCACGCATGATTTAACGTTGTTATTATTGCCCCAAGATCCCAATGACGAGAAAAGCGTTGTTGTAGAAATCAGAGCAGGCACAGGAGGAGACGAAGCTACTTTATTTGCGGCTGATTTATTCAGAATGTACGTGAGATTTTGTGAGCGTCAACGCTGGAAAATTGAGGTTATCGATAGTTCAACTAACACTGCTGGAATAGGCGGCTATAAAGAAATCGTTTTCCGAATCGACAGCAACGGAGCTTATAGCAAGATGAAATATGAGTCCGGCGTTCATAGAGTTCAACGTGTACCAGTTACCGAAGCAAGCGGGAGGATTCACACTAGTGCTGCGACTGTAGCAGTGTTGCCTGAAGCTGATGATGTTGAAGTTGATATCAAGCCCGAAGATTTGAAGATTGATACTTATCGCTCAAGCGGTGCAGGTGGTCAGCATGTAAACATGACGGATTCAGCCGTGAGAATTACGCACTTGCCAACAGGGATCGTAGTAACTTGTCAGGACGAACGAAGCCAGATTAAGAACAGAGCGCGGGCAATGTCATACTTGAAGACGAAACTGTACGATTTAGAGCAACAAAAACAAAACTCCGAGCAAGCGTCAGAACGTAGAGGCATGATAGGTTCCGGGGATCGTTCAGAGCGAATAAGAACGTATAATTTCCCGCAAAATCGTATAACTGACCACAGAATTAATTTAACGCTGTATAAACTTGAGGCTTATCTTGACGGTGATTTGTACGAAATGATTGACGCAATGTTGTTGGCTGAACAAACTCAGAAATTACAGAATCTTGAAGGCTAAATTGAATCAAGAAACTTTATGGTTAATGTCTCATGCTTTGGGAGTAAGTACGACGAATATTTTAGCGCGAAAAACTTTCACACCCGATGAACAAGCTAAGATTGACGCTTTACTCTCAAGGCGTGAGGCTGGCGAACCTTTGCAATATATTATGGGTTATGCTGATTTTTACGGACGAGATTTTTACGTTGGACCGGGCGTATTAATTCCAAGGCATGACACAGAAACTTTAATAGAGGCCGTGAAGAAATATTTTGCTCGTGATGAAGAGTTCAGCTTTGTGGATTGGGGGACAGGTTCAGGCTGCATAGCGATAACAATATTGCTAGAGTTCCCTAAATCATTTGCTTACATTATTGAGAACAGTTACGACGCTTTGAAATTTGCTCGCAAGAACCTCGAACGCTACAACGTACGCGAACGCTCAAGGCTCAACTTTTTCCCCGATGAATTAGAATTAATAATCAGCAATCCACCTTATATTCCCTCACGCGAAATTTCTAACCTTGATAAAACTGTCAGGGACTACGAGCCACATTCAGCACTTGACGGAGGGGAAAATGGCATGGATTTTTACAGGGATATATTGACGAACGCGGCCAAGTTCTTGAAACATGACGGGTATATAATTCTGGAAATGGGAAATATTAACCAAGCGAACGCGCTGAAGAATCTTGATGGAAATTTTGAATTCATTGATGAAGTTTATGACGCGGGAAATTTTCCAAGGTGCTTAATCTTACAACGGAGGCGGTAATTCATGAGGAAACGGAGAAATGGCGAAACGTTGGCAGAAATATTGATGGCCTTGTTAGTGTTCGGGATAATCTTAGGGGGAGTTAGCGACTTTATAGCCAACCAGACAACAAATGTAGCAAGAATCAAGACACGTGACAGGATACTGGCACAAATTCCAAAAGCTACGGCATATTATTATAGCTTCGATAAATTCCCGGAGCCTGTCTCACTAGACGGAGTGAGCTTTGAAGCTATCGATAACAGCACATTACGAGCTATATACAGCACAACTTCATTAGATTTCGCCTTAAAGTGATTTACCGTTTATTTATTTCTTGACTTTCTAGCGTTAATTGTGCTGTGTTAATATTATCCAGCAATCTATCTTCATGGTGTTGTATTTCAGCTTGAATGTTGCGTGACTCTTTCTCTAAGAGTATTTGCTGTATCGTGTATATATCTTGCTCGCTATTAGTGTTAATCTCTGAAATGTCAATATAATCAAGCAGCCGTAACAAACTTTTTGCAGCCTCTAAATTTTTCTTAATCTCTTGTTTGAGGTTTGAAATAAGTTTTTCCGCCGCTAATTTGTCACTAATAACTTTCCTTTGATGCTTAAGAAATTGTCCAATGTCATTGCAGTCTTCACTAGTTATATATCCTATCTTGTGTGTAAATCCGTCTGGCGTGTTTACACTCCTATAGCCTCTACGCATAATTGCATTGAAACCTATTAAGTTTGCTATGACATCTGTTCGTTGTTCGTTAAGTTCTGTATCGTTCCAGTTAAGTTTGTGATGTTCCATGAAATAGTGTGTACATTCGTGACTTAATATTGCCAAAATATTAACTGGAGAATAGTACTTCCTAAACTTTATCGTAATCGTCTTATTGTAAGCACCACTGCTGTATTGTCCTGCCAAATTATCCTCTGAATCTTCCGCACATTCAACCACAAAATTAACAACAGGCGATAATCCTAGAAAACTCAACATACTGCATAATGCGCTGCCTATATCATTCCTGATACTTGCTTCATCATAATATCTTGCGGACGATAGAAAACGAGCATCAGCTTCATACTCTTTGAGCAAAAAATTTTCCAGTCCCTTCTGTTTTATGACTTCACAAGCTCCTTCCGCTATTGATAATATAGGAGTGAAATAATCCTTCTCTGCGTCTATACGTTTGCAAAATAGATTTCTTACGTGGCGAAAAATTTGGGTACAAAAATTCATTAGTACTTTCTCGTTCTCTTACACTCCTGATAAATCTTCATAACCGCTTCAACAAGTGCGTAAACATTAGGCTTCAATACGTGCGTTATATTCAAGGACTCAGCTCTCTCCAACAAATCCTTGACCATTATCGATGAGAACAATATAACCGGCATATTTTCAGTCCTCGAATCTCCGCGCAACGTTTCAACAAGACTCACACCGTCAAGCAACGGCATCTCTATATCTGATACAAGCAAGTCGAAATTCTCTCCCTGATCCAACAATAATTTTTTCGCCTCAACGCCATCTTTAACAGGGTAGATACTCGAGAAGCCAGACTGCTTTAACACGTCGCAAGTTTGTTGACGCAACAACGGCGAGTCATCAGCAACAAGTATATGGAAGTCTTCAACGTGGCCAAGTTGTTTTTGGTATGTGCTTAATTTGCCCTGGTCAAACATGTGTTCAGCTACGGCTGGCGCAGTCTCCTGAATGATAGCCTCGTAATCAAGTAGCAAAATATTTCTTTCGTCTCGTTTTATTATGTACAGCACCCATTTTAATGAAACTCCACGCATCTTTGAAGAGTCCAAGTCCTCAGCGTTAACTTGTCTGATTCGTTCCACCTTGTCAACAAGAAATCCTAGCTTTATGTCATTGAACTCAACTATCATAACCTTAGTTTGTTCCATTGGGACTGACGAATGAATCCCCAAAAATATTCGCAAGTCTATCAGCGGTAACAACTCATCTCGTAACGTAGTTATACCAACAAAGGCAGGCGTCTTGGTAGGAATTGGCCGGCAACCTGTCCAACGTAAAATTTCACGCGTCTTATTAACGTTTATAGCAAATGCTTCGATCCCTAATGTGAAAACTACAACCTCCCATTTACGACTAGCTGCTTCTACATTCCTTTTCTCTTCCATAGCAAAATTTTCTGCCTCCCTTTTTAATTGAACGATTAGATTATAGCAAAACTAGATGAAAAATTTCGGTGCGTGTTATAATCGCACATTATGTTTATAGCAAAGTCAAAACGTCTAGCAGTGTTATTCATGATAGCAGTGACATTGTTTGTAGTGATTTCTTGTGCAGCGTTTAATGTCATTGAGCTCGGCCATGATTGTACAGGTGAAGATTGTCCTGTTTGTTATTGCGTAAATCTCTGTGAGAATACGTTAAGGCAGTTAACTCTTGTGTCAAGTCAGGTGTTGTTTGCATACGTGAATATTTTTGCTGTCTTAATCTTCTGCTCTTGTGTTACTCTTTGTGAGTCTCATAAAACGTTAATCACCCTCAAAGTCAAACTTTCAAATTAGATTCAAATTTCCATAACTGTATCACAAAATTTATTTACTATGGAGGTTTGATTAATCATGAGGAAAATTTTTGTCCTCGTTTGTATGTTAGTATCAATTGCTGTCCCCTGTTATGCTGCTTCTGTCGTTACGACCATATTTCCGATTTATGACTGGGTACGCGAAATTTCAGCCGGAGTTCTCAATAGCTCCGATATAACTTTGTTGCTTGATAATGGAGTCGATTTACACAGCTATCAGCCTTCGGTTGATGACATGGTAAAAATCTCTAAAGCCGATGTCTTCATTTACGTTGGTGGTGAGTCCGATGAATGGGTTGACGATGCCTTGAAAAACGTTGTGAACAAAAATCAGGTAGTCATAAATCTTCTTGATGTGCTTGGAGACAAGGTAAAACATGAAGAAATAGTTGAAGGCAGGGAACACGACCACGATCACGAAGAGGAAGAAGCTGACGAGCATGTGTGGCTGTCATTGAGGAACGCTGAAATAATTTGCCGCAAAATCTGTGAAGTCTTGGCCGCAAAGGATCATGAGCACTCTGAAATCTACATGTCCAACACTGAAAACTATATCAGGGAATTATCAGAGCTTGATTCTCTTTATGAGACTAGTATAGATAAATCCGTACGCAAGGTTTTATTATTCGCAGATCGTTTTCCATTCCGTTACATGATAGACGATTACGGACTGAAATATTACGCAGCGTTCTCCGGGTGTTCTGCCGAGAGTGAAGCAAGTTTTGAGACCGTGATATTTCTTGCTGATAAAGTCAACGAGCTTGGCCTGCCTTATATGATTATGATTGACGGGACTCGTCATAAAATCCCCGAAACAATTATAGCTAACACGAAGGCAAAAAATCAGCGCATATTAACTTTGGACTCCATGCAGTCAGCAACAATGCGAGATATACAGAATGGAACGACGTATCTTTCCGTAATGCGTGCCAATCTTGATACGCTCAATAAAGCTCTTAACTAGGAGAAAATAATGCCACAGCTTGAATGTGTAAATCTCTCACTCGGTTATGGAAATAATGTAATCGTCAGCAACCTGAATTTTTCCGTTAAAGCCGGGGATTATCTATGTATTTTGGGTGGTAACGGCTCCGGGAAAAGCACTATCATGAAAAGTTTATTGGGACTGCAAAAAAGTTTATGTGGGGAGATTTTTATGAAAGTACGACCTAACGAAATAGGCTATGTACCTCAACAAACGGAATTACAGAAAGATTTTCCGGCATCTGTGTGGGAAGTTGTATTGTCTGGTTGTCAGGGAAGAAGAGGGCTGCGGCCTTTCTATAGCTTCAGAGATAGACGTGTTGCTCTTGAGACCATGGAACGAATGAAAATTTCTCAGCTTTCAGGCAAATGTTATCGCGAACTTTCAGGAGGACAACAGCAAAAAGTTTTGTTAGCTCGTGCTTTGTGTGCAACTGACAAAATTTTATTCCTTGATGAACCTGTTTCAGGTCTTGATCCTCAATCTACTTCAGACATGTACAGAACAATTCGAGAACTGAATCAGGATAACGGGATCACAATAATCATGATCTCTCACGACGTCAATGAAGCTTTGAAATATGCCAGCCATGTTTTGTATATGAGAACTCCATATTTCTTCGGGACAAAGCAGGAATATTTACGGGAGATGAAACAATGACTGAATTACTTGACAAAATTATATTGTATTGGCAATTCCCTTTCGTGCGTAATGCTCTTATTGTAGGTGTGTTAATAGCTTTATGTTCGTCGTTATTGGGTGTTACACTCGTGCTTAAAAGATTCTCGTTCATAGGCGACGGACTTTCACATGTTGCATTCGGTGCAATGGCTGTTGCTGGCGTTCTGAATTTCACTAACGATATGCCATTCGTAATGATTGTAACGATTATATGCGCGATAACTCTCCTTAAGACCGGGCAAAATTCAACTATAAAGGGCGATGCTGCTGTAGCTATGTTGTCGGTTAGCTCTCTTGCTGTTGGTTATCTGGTCATGAATATTTTTTCAACGTCCTCGAATTTATCCGGCGATGTATGTACTACCCTTTTCGGATCAACTTCTATATTAACGCTCACAAGTTCAGAAGTATATTTAAGCGTGATTCTGTCAAGTGTAGTCGTGCTGTTGTTCTTAATGTTCTACCATAAAATTTTTGCTGTAACGTTTGATGAAGATTTTGCGCGCGCTTCCGGAATTAACGTCAATGCATGTAACTTTTTCATAGCCGTGATCGTTGCTGTTATTATCGTGCTGGCTATGAAGCTTGTAGGCTCTTTGTTGGTCTCTGCACTCGTTATATTTCCTGCTCTGTCAGCTATGAGAGTATTCAAGAGTTTCAAGGCTGTAACTTTATGTTCCGTGATAATCTCGGTTAGTTGTGCGTTTACTGGAATGGTGATTTCGATTCTCACGGGGACTCCTGTTGGTTCGACGATAGTTGCTACGAACATGATCATATTCGGAATATTTTACGTAATGGAGAGGTTTATATCATGAAGAATAAATTTTGCGTGTTGATATTGTTTGTTGTAATGTTGGTTTCATCGGCTGAAGCTAAAGATAATAAGGTTGATGTTGATTTCTCTAAGCTTAATAGCATGGTAGCATATTCGGGACTGTTCGATATGATGATTCACCCTGAACAATATCTAGGAAAAACTATAAGAATCAAAGGACAGTACGACTCTGCACAAGATCCAGACACTGGCACAACGTTTTTCGGAAAGGATAAATACAAATACCCTGACGATTATCCTGAATTAGGCGCGGTCGTAACAGTAACAGGAAAATTTGAGAGATACGTTGAAGGCGAGGATACTTATTACCATTTAACGAACGCTGATTTACTCAAACAATAAGGGGCAAGAAATCACTAACACGCTATAATATACGAGCTGTTTATCTTAAATGAAAGGACTGTATATTAATTGCGTAAATCTCACAGAGTTTTATTGTTAGCTCTGATTTTGCTGTTGAGTGTTTCAGCAGCCTTTGCTGCACCGGCTCGATCTGGAATGCCCGCAGGAGTTCAGAGCTTTTCACCAACCGGGACAGTACCAGATACTGTTTCATTCAGGATCGTATTTCGTAATCCAGTGGTTAATAAGAATCAGGCAGGTAGTAACGCAAAAACGATAACACCCGAAAATTCTTTGTTCCCGTTTGAAGTCAATCCACCTTTACAGCTTGAAGGACGCTGGCAAAACGAACGCACATTCACGGCAAAATTATTAGCTCCTTTGAGAAATGCCACGACGTATACGGCAACTTTACGAGACAATCTCAAGGACAGACGCGGAGGAAAAATTGGACCGGGCTCATTTAGATTCCAGACTGAAGGCTTATCTCCGACTGATGTTAAGGCTTCGATGGGGCGCGATGGCAATGCTTATTTCACAATCGGTTTCAATATGCGAATCGATCCTGCAAGGCTAAAAGGCTTTATGCGTATTCTCAACTCTGAAGGTCGAGAAATGAATTACAATATCGTAGGCGGTTTGCCCTCTCGATCTATTAGAGTCGCTGTACCGGTTAACAAAATTACTTCACGTCAGAGATTTACTGTTACAATTGCGGCAGGCTTGACTGCTGGTGATGGCAATTTAGGCTCCGAGAAGGATTACAGTGAAAGCGTAGTTCTTGATCCTGTGTTAATGCTTTACGGCTTGCGTCCTGATGAGAATGAAATCTACGCAAATTTCAATTTTCCGATCGATCCGCAAATGGCCAAGAGCTTTATTCAGATTGAACCTGCTGTAAGTGATCCGAGATTTGAGTCTAACTGGGACGGTGAAAGCGTAATAATACGTTCGTCAGAATTTAAGCCTCGCTCAAGATTTGTATTCACATTCAAGAAAGGCTTCCCATCAAAAGGCGGCTTAGTTCTGCAAGAAGACCATAAACAGGCTGTAATATTCCCGGATTTAGATTCACAGGTGAGCTTACCGGCTGCAGGTACATATCTCACAGCATTAAACGATGGCTTAATTCCAATTGAGTTAATCAACGTCAAGAAGTTGCAGCTAGACTTATGGCGCATGTACGATAATAATATCCCTTATGTGCTCAAAGGCGATTACGATAACTTTCAGAAGGATATAGCCAAACGAGTTTTCACTAAGGAAATGCCTTTGAATCTTCCGCTAAATGAACGTGTAAGGCGAAGTATTCCCCTTAATGAAATTACGAAAGGTGAACGCGGTTTATTTTTGCTAACCGCTCGTGACGCTGAAAAAGAATGGTGGGACGAATCTAGCCAGATAATTAATTTAAGTGATATGGGAGCGACAGCCAGACTTTGGGAAGACGCTATATTACTCTGGGTCAATACCCTCACAACTGCACACGGAGTCTCAGACGCAACCGTCAAGATTTATTCTGACAAGAAGCAATTATTAGCAGAAGGCAAAACTAATACCGGGGGCGTATTTTATTACGAGTTGCCCGAAGGCAAAACTTGGGATACTGACAATCAGCCTGATTTAGCTGTTGTATCTAAGAAAAGTGGCGAACACACGGACTTAACTTACTTACAATTAACTCGTAACTTGCTCAATCGCGAAATTTTCGACACCTCCGGACGTGATTGGATAAGATCTGGTTATGACGCTGTGATATTCTCTCCTAGAGACATTTACAGAACTGGCGAAGAAGCTTTGTTCAAAGCGATCGTACGTAATACCGATATGTCAACGCCTGAAGCATTCCCCGTTTTGTTCATAGTGCGTGATACACTTGGCCGCAAAGTCAAACAGGAAGTTATCAACCTTAACGCTAAAGGCAGCGCAATTGCTCGCTTGAATTTACCGTCAAATGCTCTAACAGGAACTTGGACTGCGTCATTAGCAATTCCAGGTAACGAGAACAAGCCATTGACCACGTATAATTTTCACGTTGAAGATTTTGCACCGCCTCGTATCGAAGTTAAGTTGAACACTTACAAGCAGTATTTGATTCACGATGACACTTTTACAGCCGATATTTACGCCCGCTGGCTATTCGGAGTTGATGGTGCAGGCTTGAATTATAAGACGTCATGGACAGCACGCGAGGGAAATTTCACACCTACACAAGACAGATGGAAAGGCTATCAATTTGGTGACCCTAATAGGCATTTCTCGTTCCAAGAAGGTACGCTTGAGGAAAAACAGCTTGATAATTTTGGGGCCGCTAAAATCGATTTTAAGCTCGATGAAGATTGGCATGCTCCTACAATCATTAATGTAACTCTCAAAGCCGAAGTAATGGAAGACAACGGACGTTGGGTAACTAGCACAATAACACGTCCTTATTATTCTGTACCGTTTTTGCTTGGAATTGCACCTGTTGATGATTCGTTCGCGGTTAGAAGAAAAGCTACGTTCAAAGTCGCAGGTATAACCCCGAACGAAGAACCCGCAGACCCAGGACAACTTGACGCAGAGTTATTCAAGATTACATGGAATTACAATATGGTTGAGATTGATGGGCGCAAACGTTGGCAAAGTAGCGAGGAAATGTCGTTAGTGGAGTCTAAAACTATAACACTCAAAAATGGTTTGGCTGAAGTTGATTTCACTCCGCAGGCTTATGGCTCGTACTTAGTAGCTATCACGGATCCAGACGATAACACCAGAGCGCATTACAGATTTTACGCAACTGATCCAGAATACGCTGGAAGTGGTTCGCAGTTAATTGACCATATAGATATGTCTACCGAAAAGGAGTATTACAAGCTTGGTGAGACTGCTAAAGTTAAAATCAAAGCTCCGTTTGAAGGCTTAATGATGATAACTGTAGAAAACTCGAAGCTAATCACTCGCAACATAAGACAAGTCGAAGACTCTGAAATCACGTTTGAAGTTCCTGTAACGCAAGATTTTCGTCCGAATGCTTGGGTGTCGGCTTGGCTGATTCGATCTGTTGATGATAGTGACGCAGCTATGTGGGCTTCACATAGAGCAATAGGTTTAACAAGAATCAAGACTGACTTATCAGACTACAATATTGACGTTGGAATCAGCGTTCCCAAGAAGATTGAGCCGGCTTCAAAATTGCCCGTAACAATCACTCTCAAAGGTAGCAGTGCGAATATCACAAATAACGCCGATGTCGCTATAGCTCTTGTTGATGATGGAGTTTTGGGACTCACGAATTACAAAACACCCGATTTGTTAAATCATTTCTGGGGACTCAAGCGTTTGAATTCAGAAGGCTTTGACATTTACGATCAGTTAGTACCGGTTGAGAGCAGAACGACCGAACAATTACACCCTGCTGGTGATGAAGCTATGGGAGCTTTAGCCAACGATGGAAGCGTACAAAGATTCAAGATTCTTTCATTGTTTGAAGGTGTGCTATATCCAGATGAACGTGGAATTATTCAGACTGAACTTGACATACCGGAATTTAGCGGACGAGGAAGAATTTTTGCGGTTGCTGCGTCAGGACGTTGTTTCGGAAGAGGCGAGGAAAAAATAGAAATTGCTCGTGAGATAGTTACAGAAACAGGCTTACCTAGATTCGCGGCCCCCGGAGATAGTTTTACTGTCCCCGTATCAGTTTTCAATACTTCACACGAGAATAGAGACGTGAAAATCAATCTTGTACCAGAAGGTTTGATGCTTGACGAATCATTTGCTGACTTGAGAATTTCTGCAGGCGCAAAGGCCTCCTTTAATACAACGGCTAAAGCTCTTGGCGGCAGTAATAAAGCCGTATTACGCGTAACAACTTCATGGACTGAAAGAGGCACGGAAAAATCCTTCACGCAGGAAATAGAAATGCCAGTTCGTTCAGCTTGGCCGAATATCACGCTCGGAGGTTCGGGAATTTTTGAGCATGGCACTACACGTTTAGATATCCCGTTGAATGACTTTATGGGCGACGTTAAAGGAACCCTCACACTTGCAAATACTCCTGCAGTAAACATCACGCAGGCTATAGATTTCCTCAATAATTATCCGTATGCTTGCCTCGAACAAACTATTTCAATGGCTTGGCCGTTCTTAATTCTTCCTGATGCAGTCGCAGAAATTGACCCGTTATTGACAGATGACACGGCTTTACAGGAAAAAGTTGACGGTGCAATAGCTCGTATTCAAGCAATGCAGTTATATGATGGATCATTTGCAATGTGGCCGGGTTCAAATGTTCCTTACGAATGGGGAAGCGTCTATGCAGCAAACTTCCTACTTAATGCCAAAAACGCAGGAATCAATTTCCCCGAAGAAATGCTCGCGGGTGTAATGAACTGGATAAGACAGTATTTAGCTTCAATGCCTAATTACGAATCAACTGACCAAGAACGCGACGACTTAACCACAAAAGCTTATGCGGTTTACGTGTTGGCTTTGAACGGTGAACGCCCATTAGGCTGGATCGAATACTTACGTGAAAATCAAGGCAACTTGAGACCTTCGGGGCATATATTCTTGGCTGGCGCACAGTCTTTTATTGACGGAAGAGCAGACGCGTTGAGAGAGTTAGAGCTTGGTAGAAATTCGGGCTATTCCGGAAAAACTCTTGAGAGCGAAACACGCAACACAGCACTCCTATTATCAATGTGGCTCGACGTTGAACCGCAGGCACCTGAAGTAATCGAACTTGCTACGAAACTCGTTGACCTTGGAAGCAAGGGCAATTGGTACAGCACACAGGATAACTCGGCAGCTTTGATAGCTTTAGCACGTTATAATGTCGAAGTCGCAGGCGCAAAATCAGACATAACTGCACACGTTACAACAGAAACCAGCGATAAAGCTTTACTCTCTTACAGCAGTAGTAATAAGCCCGTAAGTATCAACGTCAGCGAACTTCCCAAAGGTTCTAATATCCTTATCGAAACTCAAGGAGATGGACAGGGCTGTTACTCATGGAGTATTAACGGTTTCCCGAATAAGCAGCCAAAAGCTGAACGTAAAAACGTCAATATCGAGTGCTCATATTTTGACGAACAAGGCAACATGATAAACCTCAATCAGCAAATTTCACACGGAAAAGTGATTCAAGTCGTTTTGGGGATTAAACCTTCAATGACGATCAATAATCTAGCGTTGAATTATCTGTTACCAGCAGGCTTCGAGCTTGAAAATCCTAGGCTTGACGACGGCGTTAGTAATTCGTCAGGTTATGGAATCGTCAACGATGTCAGAGATGACAGGCTTGTGTTATTCTTCGATAGATTGAGTGGCGAGAGAAGCTATGGCTTCAAAATGAGAGCTGTTACTCGTGGTACATTCAAAGTTCCGCAAGTGAGTGCCTATGGAATGTATGACGCTTCAATAAGGTTCACAGGCAGTCCTCAACCCGATATTGAGATACGATAATCAACTCTTAATTAGGCAATAATAAATCCCTCTGTCATAACGGCAGGGGGACTTATTTTTTATGTATAAAACTGGTTGAGCTTAATTGAGGGCTAGAGTTTTATGCCTGCGTTTGCAAAAATTTTCACTACTTCTGCTGCAGACCTGTACCCAATCTCTTGGGCAACAACTTTTCCAGACGCGTCTTTAAATAACAACGTGGGAACGTAACGAACATTGTACTTCTTTGCTATATCAGTGTTATTCTCAAGATATATGTGTGAAGTTGTGAGTTTACCCTTGTATTGAGCATTAAGTTCATTCAACACCTTCTCCATTTGTTCACAAGCCGGACAGGTTTTTGTTGAAAGCATCGTTACAGAAGGTACTGCAGCATCAGCCACAGGACATAGAACCATTACGAACAACATAACCGCTAAAAATTTTGCATATCGTTTCATTAGTGCCACACTCCTTTACGTAATTGAATTAGCAAATTTTACATTGACAATGCCTAAAATACATGCGCGATTCTCGTAATACGTAGTATAATACATTTTACTTATAAATTTTTCAGGGTTATATGAAGGAGAAAATCAGTATGTTTAGAAAAATTTTCATATTTATGTTATGTATTAGCTTTATCTTATGGCCAGATAGTAGCATTGAAGCTGTAACGATAAAGCCTAAGAAATTTGCAGGTGCAATGCTCACTGATTGCGATATTTATCAACTTGGCATGAATGAATTTGTTCTAAAGCTCTATGGTAAAGAAATCCCCGCTCCTGATCCTGAATTTTACGATAATACCATGCACATAACTCTTGATAATACGCAAGCTAAAAACATACGGGCTTTGCAATATTCTGCTGAAAATATTGATAATTCTGTTCCTATAACTACTGGTTTTCGTATAAATAATATTTCTGATGACAAGCACGAATTGTGGCAAGTTGAGCTTGAGATCGACGCCGACAGACCTATGGAATTTATATCAGGTTCACGAAGTCTTGATAGTTACAGCTTGAGAATAAAACTGCGCGAAGAAAAATTTCAGTTTGAAAAATTTACAATGCCTACCAAAAGAGACTTGATTGTTTATCCTGAACCTTTTCTCCCCTTCAGATTCGATAGGCGAATCACAATTGAGATTAGAGACGCTGAACTATATGACGTTATCAGATTGTTAATGTACGATTCGGAACTAAATGTGATAATCGATAATTCATTCCCTAAAGACGTTAAAATCAGTGCTACCCTCAATAACGTCAAGATTGATGAAATTGTAAATCAGTTAATGAATCAATATGACGCTGCTTGTTACATGGTCGGAAATAATACTATAGTTTTTGGGGCACGCGAGAATCTCTATAAATTAACTGGAAAACGTGAGATCAAATCATTCAAGATAGCTTATGCTGATTTGGCCGCAGTTGGGACCATGCTAAAAAATTTAGTGGCTTTACAGGATTCAGAATACACTCAAGACGAAAGAATGAGAACTGTATACATAAACACTAACCCGGCTAAAATGGGGGAAGTTGAGGACTTAATCAAGCGCATAGATGTTCCAGCACGTCAAGTTATGATAAGGGCAAGCATATTTGAGTTCAGTGACTCGGCTACTACTGAGGTAGAAAATACTCTAAACATGGTCTACGACAGATGGAGCATGCTCAGTTCTCCTGGAACGGGTATAGGCCAAATTAACTACACTGATACGACCTACAGAAACGGCAGAACAAATTTTGACCGCTATGTAACTTCAGCACTTAACGCTTTGGAAACTAAGAACAAGGGCAAGACTATAGCTAATCCTTCAGTTATCGCAATAGAAGGTCAGGCAGCTTCAATAACCTTGAAAGAGGATATATTGTATTCAAAAGGGACTGACGACGACGGACACCAGGAATGGGACACTGTAAACGTGGGGCCAGAGTTGCAATTTACGCCGTTAATCGAGGAAAATGGCTATATTAATCTTGACATAAGCATTAACACGGGAGATTATTTAGGTAAAGATGTCGATGGAAACATAAGAACCACCACGAGAACAGTTAAAACTAAAATCAGAGTTCGTGACGGTATGCCGTTTGTGGTTGGCGGGTTGAATCAAGATAACAGTGTCAGGACGAAAGCTCAGATTCCAATTTTGGGAGATATTCCTTTGTTGGGAAAACTTTTCTCGTACACATCAAACCAACACGACAAGAGTCAAGCTGTAATGATTGTAACACCGTATATTCTTGACACTAAATAAAGGCCGTATAATATAATAAGCACAAAATTTTCAGGAGGTTTATTTATTTATCATGGCACAAGTAGCAGATACTACAAGTTTCTATGTTGGCTTGAAATTTCGCTGGCAGGGCGGTATATGGGAAATCGTTGAATACGATCATCACAAAATGGGACGCGGTGGAGCAGTTGTCCGTACAAAATTGCGCAACGTTGAGACAGGCTCAATAGTCGAGAACTCATTCAAGCCCGGCGAAAAGTTCGAGCGCATAATTTACGAGGATAAACCAGCGCAGTATTCATATAGAGATGGCGAAGATTATGTCTTCATGGATTTAGCTACGTATGAGGAAATGAGACTCACACCACAAGTTTTAGGTGAAGCGGCTAAATATTTGGTCGATGATCTCGAAATCCAGCTTGAGTTCTTTGAAGGTAAAGTCATGGGTATTGAGTTACCAAAGAGCGTTACTATGAAAGTTGTAGACACTCCCCCAGCATTCAAGGGCGATACTGTTACAGGAGGCGGAAAACCTGCAACGCTTGAAACTGGACTTGTAGTTACTGTTCCAGTATTTGTTGAGCCAGGTGAAGAAATAGTTGTAGATACACGCACAGGCGCATATCTTGAACGAGCAAAGAAATAATCAAGCTGCTAACGGTGGAGCTATTCATATCTCCGAAGACGTAATCGTAGAGCTTGCCAAGAAAACTATTCAGGGGATCCCCAACATCAAAATCGCGGCTAAACTTGCTTCAAAATTCGGTATAGGCAGAAAAAATGATGGCGTTCGAGTTTCTGTTGACCATTCTGAAGGAAGTCTAGCTATTGATGCTTATGTACTCGTAAAATATGGTCAGAGAATCCCTGATTTAGCTTGGGACGTTCAGGAAAAAATCAAGGACAATCTCGAACGATATACGGGCTATGACGTTAAAGCAGTCAATGTAAATGTTCAAGGAGTATATTCAAATTCTGGTGACGAGTTCAAACTTGATCTTGCTCTTGATGATGAGGCAACTTTTGCGAAAGAGGCTGACTAAATTATGTACTTCTTATGGCGAGATACACCTTATGGACTTATACGAATCTCTTATGATGGTTTCTACTCGTTTGCTAGTGACGTAATCAAATCACGTTTAAGACTTTACAGTATAACCCTAGAACCATCAGAACAAGACGCAGATTTAACAATTGTCATATCAGATGAAGATCTCAAGCCCGAAATTAAACAACAAGTTGAGGAACATTTCTCAGAAGTAATGGCACCTATGGGAATGAAAACCTTGATAGTTTGGGCAAGCCCTGAACGTGGAATTTTGCCAATAATTCAAAGTCCTAATACATGGGCTATTGTGGTCTCGTGTATTGCAGTGATCGTTACTGCTGGAGTTGAGGGTTTTTTCTGGACAGCTTTTTGGGGATCTGCTGCTTGGTTCGTTATTCGCGGGGTAGGAATTCTCGCCCAAAAATTCAGGAGTACAAATTAACATAATGTCTAAGAAAAAGAACAAGGAAAACTTTATAGGCCGAAAATTTGAAGCTATACATAAATCGCGAGAGTTAGCCGTACAGTTTTTATCGTCGCTTGATATTTATCCGGAACAAGATTTTAAGCAGTCGCTTGAGTTATTCTTGAATATTGATGAGCTTTCACAGTCATTAACCCCAGAGATCAAAGACCGTTGTCAAAATTTAGCGTCGCAAGTATGGGAACGTAAGAACGAAATTGACGGTGTGTTGTTGCGCGTGGTTACAGGTTGGCGTCCCGATAGAATGGTCAGCGTAGATAGAACGATATTAAGACTAATGGTACTTGAAGGTTTCATGTTGAAGTCATTGCCTGTTGGGGCAGCAGTTACTGAAGCTACGAGGCTGGCTAATGATTTTGGGACAAAAGAGTCTGCGCGATTCGTAGGCGGTGTTATGTATAAAGCAGCGAAATTTTTCGAGAAAGACAATGAGGACGAGAAGGAGGAGGACGAATAACAAATGACAGCTGAAGCAGTTAAGCCTTGGTGGCGTGAAACTATAGAGACAATCGTATGGGCGTTTATACTTGCTATGATCATAAGGACATTCATAATACAGGCGTTTTGGATTCCAAGTGGATCAATGATTCCAACGTTAGAAATAAATGATAGAGTCTTGGTGGCGAAATTCTGGAATTACTTTTTCGAGCCTTCACGAGGTTCACTTTACGTGTTTCGTTATCCAGTAGACAGAGATAGAGACTTCGTTAAACGCGTTATCGCAGTTCCTGGAGATATCGTAGATATTAAAAGCGGCGTAGTGTACATAAACGATTCTCCACTAGATGAACCATATATAAAACATCATGATTTCTATACGTTGAGACCGAATAATCTCTTCCCGCAAGTTCCGTTCAGAGTTCCAGAGGGGAAATACTTCATGTTGGGCGATAATCGTTCTAATTCACAAGATAGCAGATACTGGGGTTTCGCTTCAATTGATGACATGAGAGGACCGGTATTTTTAAGATATTGGCCGCTTAATCGAATCGGTATACCACGATAAAATTAAATGCCCCGAACAGTTTGGTACCCTGGTCATATGGCCAAGGGCACGAGAAAATTATATGAGCTAATCTCAAAACTTGATGTCGTTGTCGAAGTCAGGGACTCCCGCGCCCCGGCTTCAACTTCTTCACCGCTGGTTAAATCTCTCAAGAAAATCAAGCCCGTTATGCACGTTCTATCACACAAAGATTTAGCTGCCCCGGAGAAATTGCAGTTATGGCTCAAGGAATTAAAGCACACTTACGCAGCTGACTTACGAAAGAAGGAAGGTTTAGCCAGCATCAAGAAAGCTATATTGAAATTCAAGCCTGAACATCGTGAAGTTAGACTCGCAGTTGTTGGTATTCCTAACGTAGGAAAATCGCTGCTGTTGAACTCCTTGATCGGGAAATCAAGCGCATCAGTTGGAAATATTCCAGGTATCACAAAGTCCGTGAACTGGTACAGGAATGAGGGAATGTTGATTGTGGATTCGCCTGGAATTCTTGATCCTCACGCTGAAGAAGGCGCGCACTTGATTTTATCGTGGCTTGGCTGTGCGAAAGCTGATGTCGTTGGAGGCTGGGAAAATGCGGCTCTAATGCTTTTACGTTTTCTGTATGAGAAAAATTTACGCGACTTTATTCCTGTTGAGTATAACGAAAACACACTTGAAGAGATCGGGAAAAAATACGGCTGTTTGATTTCAGGTGGACGAGTCAATCTCGAATTAGCTGGGCAAAAATTCATTGAGGCTTTCTCCTCTGGAAGGCTTGGCCCGGTCTGTCTTGAACTACCACACGAAGAAAAGGCTATAGATTTTACACATGAGCACGAGGCAACTGAAATTGTTTGACGATATATTTCTCTCGTCTCGTTGTGAACCTGATGAAGCACGCGAAAATTTACAAGCTATCAAGAAACTTGGCCCAATAATCGGTACGGATGAAGCTGGAAGAGGTTCTCTTGCAGGGCCTGTTGTTGCTGCTGCGGTTTATCTCACCGACGAACAGGAAGAAAAATTGTTGGCTATGAACTTGCGTGACTCAAAGCTAATTTCACCAGGAAGACGTGAGAGAATCTTTCAGACTATGAAGGAAATGAACGTCTTATGGCGAGCTTATCCAGGAAGCGTTGAGTTAATCGACAGGGTAAATATCTTGCAAGCCTCGTTATATTCAATGCGTAATTGTGTCGAACGTGTGGCCAAGAAATTGAGCAAGCCTCCCGCGTTTGTTATAGCTGATGGTAATCAACGCATACCAGGAATCAATTACGATCAATGGATTCTCATAAAGGCCGATAAATTAATTCCCGTCGTGTCCGCTGCCTCAATAGTTGCTAAAGTTTTACGCGACAGGATAATGACAATATTAAGCTCGCGTTATCCACAATATAATTTCGCGAAACACAAAGGCTACGGGACAAAATTTCACATGCAGGCAATACAAGATTTTGGGATCTCCGAAATTCATAGGAGGAGTTTTTGCAGAGGAGTAATGAGTAAATGGCAGGAATAAATGTTAATGTAGACCAGAATTATAACCAGATGCAGCAAAATATCAGCACAAACGCTCGCCAAGGTCAAATTTCTACACAGCCGCAAATCCAACAGCCCTCACAAATTGCCGCAAGACTAGCCGGAATAAAAACTGGTATGGTCGTTGAAGGCAACGTGTTAGCACAGAACAATGACGGAACTTATTTAGTACGTGTTGACGTAAACGGAGTGCCACAAGAATTACGCGCAAGAGCTACTATTTCGCTGATATTGGGTGAAAGATTCAGGGCTGTATGGGACGCTTCAGGGCCTGATGGTGTGCCAGTGCTAAGACTCTCTCAAGGTGAACTGTCATTCTTATCTCAAATTCCTGCTAGAGATCGTGAACTTGCTACAGCTTTATTGGCTCGTGGGCTTCCTCTTTCAAGTGAAGTGTTGAATGCTATCAAGGACGCTTGGAAAAGGTCTGGAGCACCGGACGGTCAATTATCTTCATTCATTGAATTATGGGCACGCGATGTTCCTATGACACTTGAGAATGCTACATTACTCTCACAATATGCGGCTATGAACGGAGCTGAAGCTACAGAAATGTGGGACAAGATTCGCAAAGAACTTAAGGAACGCAGCAAGGGCAATCATGACCCGGTTAAGGCTCTCAAATCCATGAAGGAAGGCAATGATGATATAGCAAAATTCTTACAGGCTCAATCAATTCTCATGAAATCTCCGCGTCAGGAAGTCAATCCTGCTCTACTAGCCGCACCATTTTGGCCAGTACTCAATGACGTATCACAGAACATGACTGCAAAAATTTATGTAGGGCGTTCAGCTGAAGAGGACGGGCAAAAATATTGGCAAGTGGGATTTGGGATAACTGGTTCAGTTTTGGGAGAAGTGGGCGGACTTGTTGAGAGCGACGGAAAAAGCTGTAACTTGACTCTCAACGCAGAAAAACCAGAAACTTGTAAACTAATTGAACGCAAACGCAGAGAATTACGCCGAGAACTTCAGGGGCTTGAAATTCCGGTAACATTTATAGGAATCTCACACAAAGCAGCAGAGACTGAACGCGATTTATTAATTGCAGGCCGTGGGCTTGATATTACAGTATAGTAAGGGAAGGTAGCAAGAATATGAACTTATGGAAACGTTTACGAGAACATCATCACTATAAACGCATCGAACGAGAAATGTTAGCTAAACAGGAATTACGCGCAAAGATGTCGTATGCAGAAATCGAAGCAGAAATTAGTAACGCTTACAGAGAAGCTTATCATTGTGAGCTTAACTGGGACAACCCACAGTCTTACAACGAAAAAATTAACGTATCAAAACTCTATATGCCAACGCGACTAAAAACTAAATTGGCTGATAAATATCTCGCGCGTGAATGCATTATAGAGATATAGTACCTAAAATCATAATTGAAAAATATCTTGGCAATCCAGTCAACGATTACTGATTCTTGTGCCCGGGGGGAAAAACTTTGTATATGCAAGTTGATATTGATAGCTTCACTAACCACACGAGAAATTATTACGACAATGACATTTACTCATGCGGCTGGATTTGCTCATAATATATCCGGTGAAATAGGCTTGATGTTCGGGAAACACTGGCCGTTTGATAATTCTGTGCGAGGAAAAGTTCTGGAGAAATACACATTTCCTAATCATGATTTTATATTGTGATACAATGCTCTCATTATGTCGGACGCAAATGCAAAACGTGAGAAGGCTGTAGCCGTTAAATATGACAACAAGAAGATGGCCGCTCCCACAGTTGTGGCTAAGGGAGAAGGTTTTATCGCGCGCAAAATTATTGAACGTGCCGTTGAGGCTGATGTGCCTATTGTTGAAGATGCCGCACTTGTCTCCGCATTAATATCCCTCGAACTTGGTGAAGAAATCCCAGCAGAATTGTATGAAGTAGTCGCCAGAGTCTTAGCTTGGGTCTATAAACTAGACAAAGAAGCCGCAGGACCTCGTTAAATTCTCATGACTAACGCGCAAAAGATTGGACAATTCGCTGAAGATAGAGCCGCTGATTATATTCTCTCAATTGGCTGGAAAGTCATAGCCCGCAACGTCAAAATCAACGTCGATAATGTACGTGGTGAAATTGATATTGCTGCGATTGATAATGAAAACGAACTCGTAATTATTGAAGTCAGGTGCAGAACGTTCGGGAAAATTCAATCTCCCTTGGATTCAGTTGGTGCCAGAAAATTACATGCCCTAGTAAAAGCTTCAATGGTGTTCGTGAATGATTTAGGCTGGGAAAAATTTTGGCGGATCGATATTATCGGGATAACGCTGAACGAGAAACAAGACCTTGACGACTGGACACTTGAACATGTGCGCGATATTACATCAGGAACAAATTTTTCACTCTAGTTTATAGCCTCGTGGTGTGATAATTTTTCCGTTCTGAATATAGCTTTGTGAGTTCCCTATTATTACAGTCGTAAGCATATCGATCTTATCGCAGTGTTGAATCTCGTTAAGCGTCATTATCGTAAACTCTTGGCCCTCACGTCCAATATTTCGTACATAACCCGCCGGTGTGTCTGGTGATTTATACTTAAGCAAAATTCTGCACGCCTTCTTGAAATTTTCCGGCCTATGATTGCTCGCAGGATTGTACAGGCAAATAACAAAGTCCCCTTCACTCGCAAGAACTAACCTCTTTGCTATAGTGTTCCAATCTGTCATTAAGTCGCTCAAGCTTATATTCACGTAGTCATTCATGAGTGGCGCACCAAGAACAGCCGCCGCAGAGTTAGCAGCAGTTATTCCCGGTACAACCTCAACTTCAATTCCTGACCCCGAAGCAATTTCAAGCATTAGCCCGGCCATTCCGTAAACTCCAGCATCACCACTTGAGATTAACGCGCCATCAACGTTATTTTTTTTTACAGCATCTAGCAAATTTTCACAGCGTTCGATCTCTTGCCGCATTGACGAAATCATAAAGCTTTTCTCCGGGAAATATTTGCGAATTAAATCAACGTAGCGTTTATAGCCGGCGATTATCGTACAACTTTCAAGTGTTTTATATGCTCGTGGCGTAAGTTCGTCAATTCCTCCTGGGCCTATTCCAACAACGTAAATTTTCATAGCTCAATCAAAAACTCTTTCACGGCGTTCAATGCGTTCTCACGAAAAATTTTTGCGCGCTCTTTCTTGCCTCGTATCTTTGTTGGCAGCTCAGGGAATAAACCTAGATTCATGTTCATAGGCTGAAAATGTTTTGGCTCTGTAGTTCGGAGATAATGAAGCAGTGAACCTATTGCGCTCTCCCTTGGCCAAGTTCTGAGATTTATAGCATTAAGTCCGGCAACAAGTCCCATAGCCGTACTTTCCATATAGCCTTCAACGCCAGTGATCTGACCTGCAAGGAAAATATTTTCTTGTTCCTTCATTCGCAAATATTCATCAAGAACTGCCGGAGCATTTACGCTAGTATTTCTGTGCATTACGCCCAACCTGACAAATTCAGCGTGTTCAAGACCTGGAATGAGTGAGAAGACTCGCTTTTGTTCTCCCCACTTCAAACCAGTCTGAAAGCCTACAAGATTGAATAACGTCCCGTCCGAATTATCTTGCCTTAATTGTACAGCCGCATAAGGTTCGAGATTAGTTCGAGGATCAACAAGTCCACGAGGTTTCATTGGACCAAATCGCAGCGTATCAACTCCCCTATCTGCAAGAGCCTCAACAGGCATACACCCCTCAAAATATTTTCCTTTCTCGAAATCATGAGGCAAGTTTCGTTCAGCATGGATTAATTCATCATAGAAGGCTAGATATTCTTCACGCGACATTGGACAGTTAATATAATCGTCTCCACGACCATAACGACCTGTAATGAAAGTTTTATTCTCATCAATGCTATCACGCATAACAACAGGTGCAACTGCGTCGTAGAAATATATACGTTCCCCGGAAATAGCTTTGAGACTTGCTGCTAGGTTGTCAGAGGTAAGAGGCCCCGAAGCAATTACAGTTTTGTCGTCAGGGATCTCCGTAAACTCTTCGCGGATTAACGTTATATTTTCGTGATTAGTTATTCGTTCGGTGACTAAGAGGGAAAATTTATCACGGTCAACTGCTAAAGCTCCTCCAGCCGGAACGCGTGACTCACGGGCGCATGAAAGTATCAATGAATTTGCAAGCTCAAGTTCTTCCTTCAAAATGCCTGCCGCTGAAATTCTGTCGTCCTTATTCTCTGAGCCAAGCGAATTACTACAGACAATCTCAGCTAATAATCCTGTCTTGTGTGCAGGAGTCAACAAGGCCGGGCGCATTTCGTAGAGTTCAACTTTCTCGCCACGTTCAGCAATTTGCCACGCAGCTTCACACCCAGCCAATCCTGCTCCTATAACTTTAATCATCGCTTGAATTACTTTCAGCCTTGTACTTGCAATTAGCGCAATAAATCGTTGAGCCTCGTTGATAGAGATCCGCGCCACACTCTGGACATTTTTCGCCCGCAGGTTTGTTCCATGCAGTGTAGTCACAATCCGGGTAACGTGAACAGCCATAAAAAGTTCTGCCTTTTTTGCTTTTACGCTTGATAATTTCGCCTTCACCGCATTTCGGACACTTAACGCCTATTGTGCTTAATATTGGCCTTGTATATTTGCATTCAGGATAATTTGAACATGCTATAAATTCTCCAAATCGTCCTCGTTTTTTGACTAAATCATGGCCGCATTCAGGACAATTTTCGCCTATTGGTTCAGGTTCAGGCAATGGAACTCGCGGGGCATCCCCAGCTTCTTCGAGCGTGTTCGAAAACTCCTTCCAAAACTCCCCAACAACGTCAAGCCATTTTCTCTTAGCTTCTTCAACTTCGTCGAGCTCTTTTTCCATTTGCGCAGTGAAACCAGCATCTACAATTGAGGACAAATCTTTACGGTTGAAGTATTGTGCAAGAAATTCATCGACGGTCAAACCAAGAGCACTTGGGACAAAACGTTTCTCCTCGTTCTTCTCGATATAGCCTCGCGATTCAAGAGTGCCAGCTATGGTTGCATAAGTTGAAGGTCTTCCAACCCCGTTTTCCTCAAGAATCTTTATTAATCCTGCTTCAGAATATCTTGCTGGCGGCTTCGTAAATTTCTGTTCGCTCTGAACGTCAACAAGTTTCAATTTATCGCCCTCGTTAAGTTTCTTGAGTTCACTACCCTTGAGATCTAATGGCCATAACTTGCTCCAACCATCAAATACTAAAGTCTCACCTTCCTGCTTGAGGCCAACACGTCCTGCAGTAGCCTTCAAAGTCGTCTTAGCTGTGATAGCCGGAGTCATTTGTGAGGCTATGAATCTTTTCCAGATCAATGTGTATAACTTCAACTGTTCTGACGTCAAAGTATCCTTTAGAGATTCAGGCGTTAAATTTATGTCGGTAGGCCTGATTGCCTCGTGAGCGTCCTGTACTTTGTTCTTGCCCGATGATCCATAAACGTTGGCTTTTGGTGGCAAATAATCATTCGAGTAATTTGCTTTTATGAAATCGCGTGTGGCTTTCAAGGCTTCTTGCGAGATTCTTAAGCTGTCGGTACGCATATATGTGATCAAACCAACATGACCTTTACCAGGAACATTAATTCCTTCATAAAGAGCTTGAGCTATTCTCATAGTGTGAGCCGGTGCCATGCTCAAACGTCGTGAAGATTCTTGTTGTAGAGTACTCGTCCTGAAAGGAGCTGGGGCGGCGTGTGAACTTTCCTTTGACTTAAATTCGCTCACAATGATTTCGTTGGCCTTGATCTCGTTGATGATCTCTTCAGCTTTTTCGGGAGTGTTGATTAATAATGGTAAGGAATTCTTCATGAGCGTCTTACCGTCGAGTTTCTCTGCGCGTAATTCGTATTGAGTTCGTCCTTTTTTAGCCTGCGCAAGTATCACCCAATAGGGATCAGGAATAAATTTCATGATCTCGCGTTCACGTTCACATATTATATTCAGTGCTACAGACTGAACACGGCCTGCAGACAAACCAAATCGAATTTTCTTCCAGAGTAATGGACTCAATGTATAGCCGACTAACCTGTCAAGAATACGTCTAGCTTGTTGAGCGTCAACTTTATTTGCGTCGATATAGTCAGGATCTTTTACAGCAGCTTTAACTGCGTTCTCGGTTATCTCGTAAAATCTCACTCGACATTTCTGCGATAAATCTACTCCCAAAATATCGGCCAAGTGCCACGCAATAGCTTCGCCTTCTCTATCAGGGTCAGAGGCTAATAACACATGAGAAGAACGTTCAGCGAGTTTAATAAGCTCATTCTTCAAAGCAGCTTTGCCCTTCACGAGAATATATTCCGGCGTGAAATTATTATCAATGTCAATTGCCAAACGACTCTTAGGTAAATCTCTCATATGCCCCTTACTGGACTTAACTATGAAACTTTTACCTAACATGTTTGATAAAGTTGCAGCCTTTGACGGAGACTCGACAATAACTAACACCTTGTCTTTTGCTGGCGAAGAAGTTGTAAGATGCTTTGTTTTTGTAGTTGTAGATTTCTTAGTTGGCGATGCTTTAGCTTTCTTAACCTGCGTATTAGTCTTCGTAGTTTTCGTTGTTGCTTTCTTAGATGCTGGAATCGTAATTACCCCCAGATAAAATTTAATAGCGATATTTATATCACACTTTGCAAGAGTGGTTTATGTTACTTTTTCACATTCAGGAAATATACATGTTTCAGATTTTCAGGGTTTGAGAAATTAGCACTAAGTAATTTTTGGGATATAATTAACGAAATTTTTTCGGAGGAGTGAATTTTCTGCCGTGCGTTTCATTGGCTCATTAATAAAATATTTTGTCTATCTGGTTATTATTCTCATTGCTATTGGGGCCGCTTTGTTCTGGTTCGATACTGGCGACTGGTTGCTCTTGCCTGTAGTTCAGAGAGCGGGAAATTTCTTTCTTGAACCAATGACTCTCGAGATTAATAACATTAACGGCTCTGTGCGTGATGGCTATTCGATCGAGGGCTTGAAATTGAGTTCAGGCGATGAAGATTTATTCACTCTTGATTTCGCGTCAATCAGCCCAGATTGGGACCTAGTGTTGCGTGGAATGAATGGGCTACCATTTGTAAGCTCGATCAATGTTCACGGGGTCAGCACCGATTTAGACAAAGTAAACGCACTCGTATCACATTTCTCTTCAACAGAAAGCAAAGACAAAGAACGCGATGATGATGATTATCTTGATATTTCCGAGAAAGAGCCGACGAATTTCACAATCAATCCTTTTAACGTCAATGTAGACGACGTAAATTTTGGCACTCCTTACGCAAATTTTAAGCTGAATTCACTTATGCTTAACGAGGCTGGAAATTTCTTATTCGACTCGAAAATTTTCTCCGGCGATAATGTTTTGCCACTGAAAACGAACGCACAAATAAGCTTTGACCCTGAAAAAATTGTTGAGATAGTTTCATCAGACTTGTTTATAGGTAGTAAAGGTACGGGAAATTTTGCAGGAACTCTTGAGCCAATAAATGCACGACTTAGTCTCACAGCTTTATCGTTTGAAGAATTATTGCGCTTCTCACCAGTAAATCTTGACGAGTATAAATTATCCGGACGAATTGACGGGAAATTTTTTGTAGCAAGTGATGACGGAAGAATTAACGCTTCTGGAATTTTCTCAATGCCGCGAGCTAAAGCCATAGACATACCATTTAGTTTTAGGCTCCCATTCAGTTGGGACGGTGGAAATTTATTTGCTCTAAACAATGCTACTCTCAAAACTGACGCGGCAAGTCTGAAACTCAATCTTCAGTCAAATATCCATAACATGAAAATTTTGGCTAATGGCAATGCAGAAAATATCTCACTTACTGAAATTGGCACGCTATTTGCTCCTCAACTTGGCCTAAGGGGTGAAGGGGGTTATGTCAGCTTTGATATTGATACACAGGTTGCTGAAGTCAACAAGATGCTGGCAAATTCTCACGTCGATATAAATGCCAATATTCCTTCGATTGAGGTTATGAAGATGAAGATTTTGGATAGCTTAGTTGCTAACGTAAATCTTATGCCGAAGATCGCACCTAAATTATTCTTGTCTGGAAAATTATTCGGTGGAAAATTATTTGCGCGTGGAGAAGCTCAACAGGACACAGAGGGCAACATAAAGCCTCGTGCAGTGGTCAGCGTTATAAATCTCGATATACCGACGTTAGTAAAAACTTTTGCTGCTGGTGTAGTGAAGAACCCTTCGGGGAAAATTTCAGCCACAACAAAAATTTCTGATACTCTTGACGTTACTGGCAAAATCGCTTCAGACAAACTTGGCGCGAATGGAATCAACATAACTGATTTGAACGCCAATTTCACTTATAGCAACGATGAGGGACAAGTAACGCTTAACGATTTGGCTTTGAAATTGGGCAAGGGGTTAATAACTGCCTCAGGAGATTATGACATTAAATCAAGTATATTCAAGGCTGTAGCGAACGTAAATAACTTTGAGCCTAGAGTTATTCCTGACCTTAAAGACGTGATGGGAAATTATAATCTAACACTTAATACTTCAGGTAAAGCCACAGATATTAATTCAATAAAGGCAAATGCACTCATAAACGCTAGAAACGTAGGTTACTCTGGCTTGACTATAGGGAATGTTGATTTACCGCTCAATTATTCGAGGCAACTTCTCACAATCCCTAACGCCAATGCTACACTTCCAGGAGGCTCAATAAAGCTCAAAGGTAATGTGAATTTACAGAATACCGCAAATCCTGGTTTAGAGCTTGCATTATCAACAACAGGCATAAAACTTGCTGAAGTCCTCAACAGGTTTAATCTTCAAAATAAGGACATGCCTATCTCGGGAAAATTTTTGGGCAACGTAAATATTTATGGCCCAGCCATGACTGCTAACGTGAATGCAAATGTTAAAGCACAAAACGTCAAGGTCGGTTCACTAGTCAACATGCCAAGCGCGCTATTAGATGTTCAAGGCAATATGAAACGAATCAATCTCAAAAAATTTGAGGCTAAGATTAACAGTGCTGATATTAAAGTTGCTGGAAATTTTGCTCCCAACATGAATAACATAATGAATAGCCAACTGAATTTTGACACAACGATACGACATTTACAGCTAAGAGAGAATATCGCTATGTTTCTTCCAGACGCGGAAAAATGGCCGTTACACGGAAGCTTAAACGCTAATATAAAAGCTACGGGAACTCCCGCACGACCTTCAGTAGATTTTAAGACAATGACGCCTATAAATTACGATAAATATGACTTTGAGAATATAGCTCTGAAATTACGTAGTCCTAGTCAAGATCGTTACGTTCTAAATGCAAGTACTAAGATAGACAAATTTAGGCCGGAAATAGATATTGACGTGCGTAAAACGGGAGATTATTGGGCATATAAAGTTCTTTCAAAGCCTCTTGATCTTGAGACAGCGATAGAAGCTTTTGCGCCTGCGCTTGCCGGAATGATTAATGGAAACGTGAATTTCACAGTGCAAGGGAACACAAAGCCTAATGCCCCAATACAACTTTCAGCTACGTCAAGAAAAATTAACGCAATAAATAAAATTGACATTGAGAACATAAGCTTACCCGTGAGATATTTGCCCGCAAAAAATAAAATCGAGCTTACTGACGGGACTGCGATTATAGCTAACGGTATAATCAATTCGAAAGTTGACGTAAATCTCAACGATAAAAAGTTTGATGGTAATGTCAAAGTATCACACTTGGATTTTGGACAGCTTGCTAAAAAATTCCTACCTATGGGCGAACTTGTCGGAGCTGTTGACGCTAAAATGAACATAAATGGAGCGTTTGGTTCTATGCCCTTGACGTTTGCTGACGGCAATTTTTCAACGACCCCCGGCTATATTCATAAGATAGATATTATCGACAAGGTAACCCCTACGAAAAAAATCAGCTTCGAGAAAATTAACGGATCATTCTTCTGGAACGGACGAGATTTATTCCTTAACCCTGGGACAGGTGCCCGTGCTCCTGATGATGAACCGCTATATAGGTATTTCTACATAAATGGCTCAATGGGGATCCCAGGCGAAGGTCTCAAATTGATGTGCAATGGAAGATTTGATCTTAAGATTTTGGATCAGTTGCTAGGAGCTTTGAAAGGAGTCTTTCAGTACATGACCGGAGGACTTGGGAAAAATATTTTGCGTGATGCCGCAGGCAGAGTTTTGGGAATAAAGCGTAGAGATTTTCAGAACGTCTCGTTCACGCTAGCAAATTCATGGGATAACGTAAGGTTACTTGATCTTGCTGTTACAAAGCCGATTGAGGAATTCTTGCCTATAGACGTGCTAAACAAGAGCGAAGAAGAACAACGAGAAACTGCACAGTTTAAGCTACGATTTAATTTCCCGGTCGGCCAAGGTAATAAGAGCGTAGAAGACGATTCTACAAGCGATCAATTTAAGATGCAGCTAATTGATAATTTATTCAACATAGGCTTGCAGTAAAAAATTGGCAGCTCTCGAATTTCGGGAACTGCCTTATCGTTTCGTTATTACGTTATGCCACTGTGATTTCCTTGCAGAGATAAACGTCTTGTACTGCGTTAATGATCTGTACACCCTCACTCATTGGGCGCTGGAAAGCTTTACGGCCAAGAATTAAGCCCATACCTCCGGCTCTTTTGTTGATTACAGCTGTACGTACTGCTTCACTTAAATCGCTTGCACCACCTGATGCTCCACCAGAATTAATTAAACCGGCTCTTCCCATGTAGCAGTTTGCAACCTGATAACGCGCTAAATCTATTGGGTGTTCGGTTGTGAGTTTTTCGTACATTTCCTTTGAGGTCTTGCCGTAGCCTTTGCCCATTGCAGGATAGCCACCATTGTTCTCCGGCAATTTCTGCTTGATTATGTCGGCTTCGATTGTAACGCCTAAATGGTTAGCTTGGCCCGTTAAGTCTGCGCTCGCGTGGTAATCCGTAACCTTTTCGTCTTTCTTAACTTTGAAGGCTGAATTTCTCAAGTAGCACCATAAAATCGTAGCCATTCCCATTTTGTGAGCCTGATGGAAAGCTTTTGAGATCTCTTGAATCTGTCGCGTTGACTCGGGGCTTCCGAAATAGATCGTGGCACCAACTGCAACTGCTCCCAAGTTATAGGCCTGCTCAACCGACGCGAATAACACCTGGTCGAATTGATTAGGATAAGTTAATAACTCGTTATGATTAATCTTGAGCACGAACGGAATTTTATGAGCATACTTTCTCGATACTGCACCAAGAACCCCGAGTGTAGTAGCTACTGCGTTACAGCCAGCTTCCATTGCTAACTTGATAATATTTTCTGGGTCAAAGTAAATCGGATTTGGGCCAAATGATGCTCCGGCTGAATGTTCAATTCCCTGATCTACTGGCAAGATTGAAATATATCCAGTATTTGCGAGTCTGCCATGGCTTAAAAGCGTCTGCATTGAACGTAATACAGGCACAGGCCTATCAGAGAGACTCACAACGCGGTCAACAAAATCAGCGCCAGGAAGTGAAAGCATATCTTTTGAGATAGTCTCACACTTATGAGTTAAGAGAGATTCTGCTTCGGAACCTAATAAGGCTTCAATTTTTCCGTATTCCATTTTGAATCATAACCCTTCTAACAAATTTCATTACGCTGACATTATACGCCCTTCAAGAATCACTAACACGCCCGCAACAATTAGGACAATGGCAAAAATCATCATGATTGATATAGCACTGATTAACGGTGACGCACAAACAAGCAACGCCGAAATTATCAAGGCTATACCATTTATTAACATGAGCCACCATCCTTGAATTTTTGCGCCTCCAAGCCAAAACGCCGCACACATTCTTGTTATTCCAGTTGAAACCAGCCACAAGGCAACCACATAGGGAATTAAGAAAGCACTTAAGCCGGGTTGAAATATCATAACGATTCCAGCCGCAATATCCAGAAGCCCAAGCACGATAAAACGCCATAGCCTGAAAAAGTAAAATCCCGTGAAATAGTTTATTCCATCAGCAACAAGCCCACAGCCGATGAAAAATCCCACTGACACAAGTGCACTGACTGGACGCAAAAACGCAAGTATCCCCAACAAAATTAATATTGCTCCGGTGATGTAACAATGCCAACAATAGTTTCGCATGAATTATTTTCCTTCCTTCTCTAGTAAATTATTTAAGTCACGTTGTATTTGTTCAGGTGTTACTGATTGAAGCACGTTAAAGCCAAAATCCTTACCAGCCTGAATATTTCTCGCAAGATCATCAATGAATACGCATTCACTTGGGATTAAACCGTATTTTTGGGCCAAGCATTCGTAAATTTCACGTTGAGGCTTGATTAATTTCACGTCGCACGAGAACACGCCCCCGTCCAAAAGTGGCAGAAAGTCTAACACTTCGGGATTCTTGCTCATAACGTAGCGTGAATAATTTGAGAGGTACAGCAATCTATAGCCCCTAGTTTTCAAACTCTTAAGCCAATCCGGAGTTGATGGTCTCTTTTTCAAAGTGTCGCCTATGTTCTCTACGATTGAGCGCAATTCTTTCTCAAGGTCAGGAGAGTAATTTATCAAGGACGCTAAAACTTGTTCAGGCTCATCACCAGCATCAAGACGATCCCAACGGCCTCCGCCCCAAACGGTTTCATTGAGTTTGTCGTAAAATTTCTGGTCAGCTCCTGGAAATAGCTTATGAATGAATCCGTCCCAATCGAAGTCGATTAACACATTGCCTATGTCAAATATTATCGTAGTTATCATACAGCAGTTATGCCCTCCATTTTTGCAAGTTCGGCAAAATTTTTCTTGTGGCCTGCTTCGTCAACCCACCCCAATAAATCTTCACGCAATTCAACTTTTCGTCCTGAGTTCAATAACTCAAGCACGCTTTCACGAACACAAAACTCGCTTGCAATTCCACACACAAGCACTTCTTGGCCTATGACCTGATTAATCTCTTTGCCAGCCTTATTGTGAGCCTTGAATGCTGAATATTCTTCATGTGAATCATCGTCGCCCTTGTAATAAATTGTGTTGTCGTTAGGACGCTGTTCAGGGTTCTTGATGTCAGTGAAGAAACTTGCGTGAAGTTCTGCTCCATGTGTCCCGGCATTGCAATGAATCGGCCAAGTTCCACCGTTTTGAATATAGCTGCAATGATTGAGGCTGTGAGCGTCTGCTGAATAATAAACTTTTGCGTCAGGATTTTCGTTAATGAGGTTGATTATATTCGCAACTGCTTCAAGTGAATGTCCGCAAGCCAACGATCCATCAATAAAATCATATTGGCAGTCAACTACTAAAATTTCCATAAAAGTTTACCCCTTTCATAGTTCATCGAATGTTCCCATGTTATTAATTATAGCGAGTGCAGAGTCTATTATCTGCATGAATATGGCGCAACCCGTTCCTTCTCCGAGTCTCATTGAGAGTTTCAAAGCTGGAGTGAGATTCATGACATTGGCGGCGTATTTATAGGCTGGCTCTGCTGATTCGTGTGAAGCAAACATGTAATCACGAGTCAGAGGGTTAAGTTGATAAGCCAATAGAGCGGCTGCGATCGAGATAACTCCGTCAATTACAACAGGCACGCGGTAAACAGCTCCCCCTATGAATACACCGGTCATTGCGGCAATATCAAGCCCCCCAACGCAGGATAAAATGTTTACCGGATCAGTTAATGAGTCTTTGTGAAAGTCAAGAGCTTTTAAGACAACACATTTCTTTCTCGCAAAAGCTTCATCGTTCAAGCCCGCGCCACGTCCAACAAGATTTTCATTTCGAGATTTCAAAGCCGCCATTATACAAGCACAAGCCGGGGTCGTATTAGCCATTCCAACTTCTCCAGTACCGATTATGTCAATGCCGTTCGATTTCGCTTCACGCACGAGATTTATCCCGAACTCAATAACTTTTTCTGCAAGCTCATAACTCATAGCGCGTTCTTTGAGAAAATTATTTGTGCCTTCATGTAAAAATTTATGCGTGATGATATTTTCGTGAGGAGCAAAATTTTTTATTCCCAGATCGTAGAGTCTTAACTCTGCACCAGCTTGACGAGCTAATATATTAATTCCGGCGTTTTGATTCGTTGCGTAAGCGTTCATTAATCTCCCGGTAAAATCTTGAGGCGATGAACACACACCCGCTTCATAGATTCCGTGGTCGGACCCAAATAAGCAAACTATTTTCCGTGGCGCAATATTTTTGATCTTACCAGTAATTCCCGCAAACCTGATTGAGATTTCTTCAAGCTCTCCAAGACTCCCAATGGGCTTTACGAAACTTTCCTGTAACTTTCTTGCTTGCCTCATGACATCAGAATCAAGTGGCTTAATTTGTCGTAGTATATCTTGTATCATGATCTCATCTCTCGTTTAGGAATGTTAATGCAATTTTTGCGGCTACTTTAAAAACGTTTTCTCGTATATTACCGCTAAGAGGCTTTGTGAATAACTCCGCTACTCTCTTTGTGTTTAGAAGCAGAATTTGAACGAGTAAAGACAGCTCGTCCTTGTTGAAGTTCTTATTAGCGTAGAGATTCACAACGTCAGGAGCTAATCCCCAGTTTTCAAGCCATTTCCATATGAATCTCCAATCGGCAGCATCACAAGGAACGCCAGGAGCACATAATAATTTCATGTTCCAATAAAAATTCGCGAGTAGATCATTATCGGGGTGACCATACGGTAAATATTTCAGGATTGACCTTGCCCAGTGTAAAACCATTATCATACGCTCTTTCTTTTGTCGTATTTTTATCATGGTATCAACAACTTCTATATCATAAACAAAATACGTCCGCGCTAGTCTATTCTTCCGCAACCAGTATTTGGCCCATAGGAAAGGTTCTGAGTCGCCGCCAAAATTTTTTGAGCTAAGAGAGATTACCCCTATATCCTTTAGAAACAGAATCACTCGTAAATTTCTCTCTCCCGAAATATCTCGCATAAGTGTTACTCCTGAAACTGTAGTGAAATTATCTGCCCCGAACATAGTGCCTCCTGAAATTTAACGTACTGATAATATTTCCGTATCTGTCTCTTCGTTACGATCGTTCATCACAAAAACGTCCATTGGAATCGAATTTAATGAACCTGCATCACCTTTAGACATCTTCACTCGTATAAATTCGTCTCTCGCTTTGACTGTGTAGTGATTGATTCGTATTTTCTCAAAGCATACGTTATCAGCTTGATTGGCGTGTACGTGTTCGCCGTTTTCGTCAAGATTATCGTAGCCTCTGACATAGACCGGAAAATGTGGAGTGATGTAGCCTAAAACTTTCATGGGGTCGCATATAGTTTTGATGACGTGATTTCCAACATAATTTCTTTCTGCACATTTCGTGTAATTCTCAAGGACTCCGCCTTCAGGTTTCTTGATGTGTCCTCCCGAGCCAAATATAAGCCAATGTACAGCAAGCCCGCCAGCGTTTTTGTGACTCGTCATAAATTCATCGACAAAATCAAACAAGTTTCTATTCTCAATACTTTTCCGGACAAAGAGAAATTCATCAGCGTCAATAACTGCAAAGTACTTGTATTCTTTACCATGAGTCGCGGCTGCCATGTTATAAGCGTCGAGAAGTCGTCCTCTCCCTGGCAAAAGCTGGTATGTAACGATTCCTGAATCAATGTACGGTTTCAAGACTTCACGGAAATTATCGTTGCTATCGTTGTCATAAATGAAGAAGTGATTTATCCCCTGCTTGATGTGAAAGTCTAGCCACTCTTTTATGTATGGTGCTTCATTCTTGGCTATCAGTACCGCAGCTATTCCCGTTCGCTCTTGAGGTCTTGTACCAATAAACCAACGAATTAACCCTGCTGGAGTCACAAAAATTTTTATCAGCTTGCGTAATTTCCTGTTAGTGCAATTGTAATAAAGTGGGTTTGCTGTACCGCTTGCTCGAATTACGTGAACAAAATGTTTGATCCGTTCTTTGATGCGCTTCATTGTCTGTTGTGTTGCCTCCTGAAAGTGCTATTGTTGCGCGTAATTATACAACGCCGAAATTTTCAGTGAATTAAGCTATAATTAGCCCATTCGATTTTAATCTTTATACAAATCTTATGAGGGGAGTGTATATACACGATGAACCTGCCAACGTTTTTAGGAGGAGTACATCCACCTGAAGGCAAAACATTATCGGAAGGTAAGGCTATCGAAACTTTAAGGCCAACTTCCAGCGGTCAATTGTTCGTTTATCCGTTATCCCAACATATTGGTGCGCCATGTGCTCCTGTAGTAGCTAAGGGAGATAGAGTGCTTGCAGGCCAAAAAATTGCAGATACGGAAGCGTTTGTGTCGGCTCCAATTTACTCGGCAGTATCGGGAACAGTGAAAGATATTGCGCTCAAGTTACAGGTAGCTGGAAAATTTGAGGACTGTATCATAATTGAGAGCGATGGAACTTATGAGAAGGCCCCAAGCTTGATTGACGAGTTAGGGCACAAACCACAACCTTCAGACTACGTAAAGCTTATTCGTGATGCCGGAATAGTTGGACTCGGTGGAGCATGTTTTCCGACTCATGTTAAGTTAAGACCTCCGAAGGATAAGCCTATCAAATGGGTGATAGTAAACGCGGCTGAATGTGAACCGTATTTAACCTGCGATAACAGAATCATGCTTGAAGAGCCTGACGCATTGCTGAAAGGGTTGGAATATGCTCTTGCTATTTTCCCAGACGCTGAAGGAGTCATTGGCGTTGAGAACAACAAGCCCGAGGCCATTAAGACTCTCACGGAGCACAACAAGAATCCCAAAATCAAAATCCAGCCATTAACAGTGAAATATCCTCAAGGCGCAGAAAAAATGCTCATCAAGGCGATAACTGGCCAAGAAGTTCCGTTAGTTCCGGCTCTGCCTGCTGATGTTGGCTGCATAGTGTTGAACGTTCAGACTACGTGGCAAATTTTCAGGACGATTGAATACGGTGAACCTATCACTACACGAGTCATAACAGTAACCGGCGATATAGTTGCGTCTCCGAAAAATCTGCGTGTACCTCTTGGTATTCCCGTAAAAGAATTGCTTGATGCTTGCGGAGGATTTACTGAAGAGCCCGTGAAGCTTTTAGCTGGTGGGCCAATGATGGGGCTTGCTATGCGTTCAATTGATGTTCCTGTTGTGAAGGGGACGGGCGGTTTATTAGCTCTTGGGAAAAAATCTGCTTACTTGGCCGAAGAAAGTGCCTGTATACGTTGCGGAAAATGCGTTGAGGTTTGCCCGATGCACTTAGAGCCAACTTTGCTTGACCATGCTGTGAGACAAAGGGACTACGAAACTTTTGAAGGTCATGGCGGAATGAACTGTATTGAGTGCGGATCATGTGCATTTATGTGCCCAGCTTCAAGACATTTAGTCCAGAGCTATAAGGCCGGTAAAGATCACGTGAACCAGGAACGCAGAAAAGCTGCAGCAAAAGCAAAAGAGAAAGCAGAGGCGAAATAAATAACTATGGCGAATCAATTCGTAGTATCAGTATCACCACATGTTCACTCGCAATTTACAACGCGCAATATTATGGGCATGGTCATTCTCGCTCTTGTGCCTTCGGGAATAATGGGCGTGTATTTTCTTGGCCTTCGCTCTCTTGCTGTGATAGCGGCATGTATTCTTGCGTGTGTATGCAGTGAATTTATCTGGCAGAAATATATCATGAAGACTAAATCAACGTTGAGCGATTTATCAGCAGTTGTTACAGGTTTATTGCTTGCGTATAACTTGCCTCCTTCGATTCCGTTATGGATGGCGATTTGCGGTTCAGTCTTCGCTATTATCGTAGTGAAACAGTTTTACGGCGGAATAGGCTGTAATATCGTCAACCCTGCTCTGGCTGCTCGTGCAATGATGTTAATTTCTTGGCCAACAGCTATGACAACATGGACGATCAACGGCGTATCAAGTGCAACTCCTTTAGCGGCAATGAAGGCTGGAAACGCTGTGAAGGCTTCGATCTTTGAGCTTGCTTCGGGAAATATGGCCGGCTGTATCGGTGAGACAAGCGCAATTTTGTTAATCATTGGCGGGCTATACCTAATTTGGGAAGGCGTAATTTCGTGGCGTATACCTGTGATTTATATCGCAACTGCTGCAATTTTGGGCGCACTCTTCAACCATGGCGGAGGCTTTTATCCTGTTCAGGAAATCTTGGCGGGCGGTTTATTAATCGGAGCGTTCTTTATGGCAACGGATTACACAACTTCTCCAATGACTGCGAAGGGACAAATTATTTACGCGTTCGGCTGCGGATTACTCACGGCGTTAATCAGAACATGGGGCGGCTATCCAGAGGGCGTATCGTTCTCAATCTTAATTATGAATGTTGCTGTGCCATTGATTGACCAGTACACAGAGCCTAGAGTCTTCGGTGCACCTAAGAGCAATTTCTTCAAGAGAATGGGAGGCAAATAACAATGTCGGATAAAGTTTCATTCAATGACGCGTTCAAGAAGGCTTTGCATTTAGGCGGAACTTTATTCGCTGTGACGGCTGTAACAGGTTTGATTCTAGGATTTGTGCAAAATGTAACTGCGGACGCTATTAAACGAGTCGAGCTTGAGGCACAAAACGCAGCTTTCAGAATCGTAATGCCCGACGCGAAAAACTTTGAGGAGATCGTAGCTGAACCAGATGAATTTGTCGCAGAAGTAAGACGCGGTGATGACGCTACAGGACTAGTAGGCTGGTGTATGAACGTAAACTCAAAAGGTTACGGCGGAATTGTAAGCTTCATCGTAGGAATCACTAAGGACGGAGGAGTCAAAGCAATCAACATTTTGAATCACTCCGAGACTCCGGGACTTGGCGCACGTTCAACAGAGCCGGAATTTTACGAGCAATTCAACAATAAAACGAGTCTGCCTTTGAAAGTTGTGAAGGGCGAGGCTTCGAATCCTGACGAGATCGCGGCAATTTCTGGAGCAACTATAACTTCAAACGCTGTAACAAGCGGAGTAAATGGTGCAGTCGAATACTGGGCCAAGCATCTGAAAGGGGCTGAATAAGAATTGAGCAAGAAAGGTTTTGGAATTATCACTAATGGAATTTTGTCAGAGAACCCAACGTTCGTGCAATGTATAGGGCTTTGTCCTACTCTGGCAGTTACAACGAGTGTAGCTAACGGCGTAGGTATGGGACTGGCTGCAACTTTCGTATTAATCGCTTCAAACGCTGTTATCTCGTTATTGCGTAAAATGGTGCCTGATGAAGTTCGTATCCCGATATTTATCGTGGTTATAGCAGGCTTCGTTACGGTTATAGAGTTTTTGATGAAGGGATTTGCGCCCGAGTTAAATAAATCGCTGGGAATATTTATCCCGTTAATCGTCGTCAACTGTATCATTCTTGCACGAGCAGAGGCTTTTGCGTCAAAAAATGGCGTAATCGCGTCAGCTCTTGACGGTGTAGGAATGGGCTTGGGCTTCACAATAGCACTTACGTTTTTGGGATCGATCCGTGAAATTTTTGGTGCTGGTACATGGTTGGGAATGCCTGTAGTAAGTTTTGAGCCTGCTATGTTGATCGTGTTAGCGCCGGGTGGATTTATCATTCTTGGGTGCTGCATGGGCGCGTTCAGAGCTATTCAAGCGCGTGCTAAAGGACTCGGGGCTGCTCCTGCTGAAGCTGCTACTGGCTGTGGTTGCTGTGCTATGGCGAAATTCTGCCATAAGAACAAAGACGACTGCGAGGAGGCGAAATAATCATGACTATGACGGAATTATTATTGCTGTTCATAAGCTCGATATTTGTGCATAACATTTTGCTTTCAAGATTTCTTGGTTGTTGTCCGTTCATGGGGGTAAGCTCAAAGTTGAAGACTGCTCAAGGAATGGGCGCGGCCGTCGTGTTTGTTATCGTGCTTGCTTCGTTGATGACATGGTTGACGTACAATTACTTGCTAGTTCCGTTACACCTTGAATATCTCTACACGTTGTCATTCATTCTCGTAATAGCGGCGTTAGTTCAGTTTGTTGAGTTAGCGTTGAAGAAATTGAATCCCGTGCTTTATAAATCGCTTGGAATATTCCTTCCGTTGATCACAACTAACTGTGCAGTTCTCGGCGTGGCTGTTCTCAACATGAATGAAGGTTACGGACTCGCGGCGGCTCTAGTGAATGCTCTTGGCTCGTCGTTGGGATTCTTGCTTGCGATTTCGTTGATGGCTGGTATTCGTGAACGTATCGAGGACAACGAGGGAATACCCGTGAGCTTGAAGGGCTTACCAATGGCGTTAATCACAGCGGGCTTGATGTCCATAGCGTTTATGGGATTCACAGGAATAATAAAGTAAGGAGGCGCGATTTTCATGGATATAATGCACGTAATGATTACCCCGTTAGCCTTAATGGGAATAATGGGCGGAGTGTTCGGAGTGTTATTAGCGATTGCCTCAATAGTTTTCCGTGTTCATCAGGACGAGAGGATCGGCTTAATTCGCGCTGCGTTACCTGGTGCAAACTGTGGCGGCTGCGGTTATCCTGGCTGTGATGGTTACGCTTCAGGGGTCGTGAATGATGGTGCTCCCGTAAATAAATGTTCGGTCGGTGGTGCTCCTGTTGCTGCTCGTATAGCTGAGATAATGGGCGTAGAAGCTGGCGCTACTATTCCAATGAGAGCTTTCTTAAAGTGTAAAGGCACGAAAGAATGTTCCCCGCGACAATTAATTTACGATGGTATTCAAGATTGTAAGAGTGCCGCAATGATTCCAGGAGGTTCGCCAAACTCATGCCCTTATGGCTGTATCGGACTTGGAACTTGTGTGAGCGTTTGCAACTTCGGCGCGTTATCAATGGGTGAAGACGGTTTGCCAAAAGTTGACGTGAATAAGTGCGTTGGCTGTGGTGCTTGCGTATCGAACTGCCCGAAAGGAATATTCACGCTTGTACCGGCTGTTGCTGATGTAATCGTAGCTTGTAATTCACACTGGAGAGGGCCTATGGTCAAGGGCGTGTGTAGTGCTGGCTGTATAGGTTGCGGAATTTGCGCGAAGATTTGCCCTGTTAAAGCTATTGAGATCGTGAACAATTTAGCAATAATCGATCAATCGAAGTGCATAAAGTGTGGCAAGTGTGCAGAGAAATGCCCGGCCAAGTGCATAAAGACCGGCGAGAAAGTTCAAGTTTTAGAGAAGACTGCGTAAATTTTGGAAGTATAGTCCCCTGTCGTTACGATGGGGGATTTTTTATTATATAATCTGCAAATTCTTATGAAAGGGGATTTTAATAGATGTTCAATCTTAAAACTTGCATCAACTGTTACAAATTTTTCATTGTGCTTGTTGTTATTCTAATCTCTTCACCAGTTTACGCGCTCAAAACAAATTTTGATCTTCAACGCCTAAGAAATAATCCACCGATTTTAATGAATATTGCTGCTGATGAAGTTCTACCTGTATCGTATGACCTTCGCGATCTTAATAGAGTATCTCCAATTCGAAATCAAGAAATGTGGGGAACATGTTGGGCTTTTGCGGCAATGTCCTCTGTAGAAAGCAATTATCTAACTCAGGGACTTGGTGAATCTCTTGATTTATCAGAGTTACACATGGCTTGGTTCTGTTACAATGAGCCTGACATGAGCAGAGAATTCACGAATAGTTACTCACGCGGCGAGACTGACTATAGAAGCATTGAAGGCGGTTTACCAGATTTGAGTGTTGCCTATCTTGCTCGTCTTGACGGGCCTGTACTTGAGACTGAATTACCATACTTATCATTTGAAGCACTCTCAAACGATGCCGGTTATACAAAAGACGAATGGACGGCACTTTATAAATTAGGAGCGCTGCCTTCATACCATGAACTAAATAATTTAGCCTATATACGTTCTGGAAAATGGTTGCTTCCAAGTGACGATGTGCCACCTTCACAATATGCGTCTGCGAAATTAAGATTGACTGATGCAATTTATTCAGCCCCTGTTCCGGAGATCGGTATCAAGGGCAGGGAAGACTCCTATGATGTCAAAGATGATACAAGTATTTATATAGACACTGATTACACAAAACGCCTTATCATGGAACATGGAGCACTCGAAATATGTTATCACTCACTGGGAGGCGAGACACTCAACGAAACAACAAACGCTTTTTATTATTCTGGGGAAGACAGTAAAACGCTTAATCACGGTGTAGCTGTTGTAGGCTGGGACGATAATTTTTCGCGCGAAAACTTCAACGAGAACGATAGGCCCGAAAATAATGGTGCTTGGCTTGTGCGTAACAACTGGGGCGACGAATGGGCAGACGGCGGTTATTTCTGGATGTCTTACGAGCAATATATACATCACGGAGTCGCTTATGTGGTTGAAACACTTCCTGACGCACTCAAAATGTATGATCATACCCCTTTAGGCTGGTGCGATTTTGCAGGAAATTTTGGCTCAAAGACCTTGTGGGCGGCCAACGTGTTCCGTGTGAAATCCGACGGCGAAAAACTCGAGAGCATTTCATTCTATACCACCGATAATAACGCAACTTGTGAATGGGAAATCTACGAAATGAGCGAGAAACCTGTAGCGTCTCCTTATGATAGCTCGGCAAAGAAAATCGCTTCAGGTTCAGGTTCCTATCCTTATGCGGGCTATCACACTGCAAAACTTGCCTCTACAGTTTCACTGACGAAAGGAAATTATTTCGCGGTAGTTATCAAATTCACAAACGATTATAGTAACTTGCCCATAGCTGTTGAGACAAAAGTTGAACATTTCTCGGATTTTGCGACTGTTCATGACGGGGAAAGCTGGCTGTCTGAAGATGGAAGTGAATGGCTCGATGGAATTTTCTTTGTTGGTACGAACGAAAAAGGACGCACCATGCATATCCCTATGAACGTTTGCATAAAAGCATTTGTGATTGATGAAGTTGACGATGAAGAACTTGCTGACGAGGCAAAAACTATTCTTGGGCTTGCTCTGAAAGATTATGTTGACGCATTTGACGCAGACAGAGTAAATTATGATATACCAGATGAACCGATTGAAGAAAGAGTCTTGCTTCTTCCAGCGTCTGACGACATGAGCGCGCCTGTTGCTGATGATACGGAGATAAAATTCTGGCTTGTGAACAGGACAGAAGAACGCGAATTTGTTGCGACCTACCAGGCTTCACAAGATACGACTTATCCCACGGGTTTACGCACTAGAGAAAGCTTTGATTACTCTCCGCTATTTTCGGAAGGCTATGAACCCGATGAATTTTGGCGTGCTGATAACGGTTTGGAGTTTCCTGTATATGGCCCGTTCATTGATAAACCTACAGACGGAATGATTTATCTTGATGTCAAGGACTTGAAGTATGACGAAGAGAATTTAGGCTCAATTCCGAAAGGCTATTACGATTTTGTCTATACTGACGGAAATATAACTGGTAGCATCAAAATCAGACTTAGCTCTACAAATCCTGAAGATGATGAACCTGAACCAACAAACGTAATTGATGATGAACCTGAAGCCAACGAAGAGACCTCAAGTAATGTAGTAGGTAGTTCCGGTGGCGGCTGTAACGTCGGCTTGAGTTTTGTAGGAATGCTATTGACTGTGTTGCTGCTGAAGAGAAGACACTAAGCTGAAATATGAAAATACCCCTGTCATTATGGCAGGGGCTTTTTGTTATTCGTTCGACATTGCCAACGCTTTATCAAATAATTCTTCAACCTCATGCGAAGGCAACGGAGAAATCCACGACACTAACACAGCTACAACAAGACCAGCGCAAAATCCCGGAAGTATCTCGTAAATTCCTGTGTGAGACATGTACATCAACCATGCTATATCGACAACTGCTCCCACGAAAATTCCGCAGGCTGCTCCAGGAAATGTAAATCTCCTCCAGAATAAACTAAGCAATATCGCCGGGCCAAATGCTGCTCCAAAAACTCCCCAAGCGTTCGACACAAGAGCCATGATTGATCCTGCGTTAGGGTTGGAAGCGATTATAAGAGCTGCTATAGCTATCAATAACACGACTATACGACTTGCCCATAACATTTCACGATTACCTGCTTTATCCTTACGTATAACAGGACGATAAACGTCTGAAGCAAAGGCTGAAGCGGCGGCTAGTAATTGACTGTCTGCTGTGCTCATTGCGGCGGCCAATATTGCTGAAAGAATCACTCCGGAAATTATCGCTGGGAAAATTCTTCGCGTCATCACTATGAACACTAACGAGTTATTATTCACTGCCTCGTCAAAGCCAATGAACATACGCCCGATTACCCCGACGAAAGCCGAGAACGTTAATATTATCGCTGTCCATGAGATTCCGATCTTGGCCGATTTGCGTAACTCTGGTTGTGATTTTATTGACATGAAGCGAATGATAATGTGAGGCATTCCGAAATATCCTAAGCCCCAAGCAAGACCTGAAACTATTTCTTGCCAACTTGAAAACGCGTTCCAGTATGCTGCGTCATTGATCGGTGAGAAATTTCCGGCCTCCAGCATTGCATCAGCCGCCAACGGTACTATGAACATCGCCGCAAGAACTAACATTCCCTGGAAAAAGTCCGTCCATGATACAGCAGAGAAACCCCCCAAGAACGTATAGCCTACAACGATTACAGCCGCTAAATACATTGCTATGGTCGTATCGAGTCCAGTTACTGTGTTGAAGAGAGTACCGCAAGCTTTTATGCTAGATGCAGCGTAAATTGTATAAGCAACGAGGAAAACCACAGCTGAAATTATTTGCAGAGCCTTTGACTTTGATAAAAATCTGTTCGTCAAATATTGAGGGATAGTAATTGAATCGTTGGCAGTGATTGAGAATGTACGAAGTCGAGGTGCCTCATATATCCAGCTAAGTGAATAACCAAGTGCAAGACCTACAGCTATCCAAACTTGGCCAAGTCCAAGCGCATAAATCGAAGTGGGCAATCCCATTAATACCCATGCACTCATGTCAGAAGCTCCGGCCGATAACGCCGCGACCCAAGCTCCCATTTTACGATCGCCTAAGAAATATCCCTTCTCTGTCTGATTCTTATCGCGGAAGAAAAACCATACGCCAACGCCTAACATAAATACCAAGTATATTATGAAGACGCTTACTTCCTGTATATTCAAATTACAAAACTCCTATTCGTGATAAATTACAAAAATTCGTTGCAGTGTAACACACTAAATTACTTAATACCATTCCGTAACGCTGAACGATAAAATCGCCCATGTATCTTTTTTGTTGTACTTGTAGGGTTTAGCTTTGGCTACGAACGTCCCGATTCTGTTTTTGGAATTTCCATATTCATAGAGTTCGCCTTCCATTTGAACAAAATTCTTGCCCTTGTTCACTTCCTGAACGTCGCAATAATAAACTGTGTCATTCTCAAAATTTCTCTTGTCAAAGTGATAAAGCTTGCCATCATATTCAGCTTCGGGAGCGTCTCCCAAAACGTCTTGATGTTTCACGTTGAGGTCGAAATATTTTTTGACTGATGCTGCCACAGCCTCTTTGGTTATGGTCGATGATCCGTAGTCACAATTTTTGCGCGTGCATTTTTGGATTAATTTCTTGTTGTTGATTATGTTGTGACCAATTCCGAATCTAATTAGCTCGGGCATATTATCGGGGTTGCCTAGGTGGAGAATTTCCGGGGACTCGTCCGTGTCTTCAAGATCAAATTCATACATGCCAAGCTCTGTGAAGTTGCTCAAGAAGATTCCCATGCGTTTGATCTCGTCAGATTTCTTGGCTGCTCCCATTGAGAACATAACAACGAGAATTAAAAAACTTGCGACAAAAAGTTTACGTTTCACGAAAAAATTTCCTCCTGTTTATAATTTTACGGCTATAAATTATAGCAGTATCGACTAAAACAATAGGAAGTTATTTCAATCCACCGCGATTATAGCAGATCAACAATCAGCCCGTTAACCAATGAATAAACTATCACGAAAGCAAGGTAAGCCAAAAATTTCCCTGTGCCTAAAACTATTTTCAACGCGCCCAAGTTCGTTATCTTTGTTGCTGGCCCTGTTATCATGAAGGCACTCGCGCTGGCCATACTCATTCCATCTGCAAGCCACTGAATCAATAACGGTATTGTCCCTCCTCCGCAAGCATACAAAGGCACTCCGATTGTAGCAGCCATTAAGACTCCGAAACCGTTTTTGCGCCCGAAAAGTTTTGCGAAAGATTCAGCAGGTACGTAACGCATGAATAACGCCGTTAAGAAAATCCCGAGCAAGAAATATCCACCTGTAGTTTTGACGTTGCGACCGAAATTTTTTATGTAACGCAGAAATATATTTGGGTCTGTATCGCGATTATGAGTCTCGTAAAATTGTTGGAACGTGAAAAAGTTTTTGCTTGTGATTCTGTTGTAGAGGTTGACGGCCAAGCCTGCACATATTCCGCAGAAGAAACACGACGCTACACGGATTATTAACGCTTGTTGGCCAAGTGCAGTGCTGTAAATTATAAGTTGAGGGTTAAGCAGAATTGAAGCCATCATAAACGACGCTAACCAATCTTCACGCATGCCCTTTTCAGAGAACGACGCGGCTATAGGAATAGTTCCATACATGCACAACGGCGACGCTATACCCAAAACACAAGCAGGAATAATTCCAAAAACGCTTAACTTTTTCCCATTGAGGGAGGCGAAAAGCTCATGTATTTTCTTCTTACCGAATACCGACACAAAAGAGCCAATCGCCATTCCTAACAGCCAATAAACATAAATTTGTTCGAGCTGTAACGTGAAGTAATACCAGAGATAAATAAACTCTCTGCGAAGAATATTAATCAATGCTCACTAAATTATAATCGCGATTACCGAAGCCAATCTCTGCAGCATGTTCAAGTGTGTGAATCCCGTTACGAGATTCCATTCTCTTAATGAGTGACTGGCCGTCTGGAGCTTTGTACACTAAATCAACGCAAGCCTGATCGAGCGCAACAGGGTCAAGGGATCCGAGTATTCCTATGTCATGCATATCGGGTTCAGCGGGGTTGCCGTCGCAATCACAATCAACGCTTAAATGATTCATGACGCTGATGTACATAATTCTTTTGCCGCCGTCTAAACTGTCAGATACTGCTTTAGCTGCTTCAGCCATTGACTCTAGAAAGTCGTCATGCTTGTCGTACCAGATTGAGCCGGAGTCTTTTGTGCCTGCCGTGTGAATTATAACCTTGCCGCGTGATGAAGCTATTCCGATTGAGATATTCTTGATAGCTCCGCCGAAACCTCCCATAGCGTGCCCCTTAAAGTGAGTCAACACGAGAATAAAATCATAGTCCTTAAAGTGTGAGCCAACTACGTCTTCTTTCAAGTGCTTGCCTCCGATAACTGGTAAAGAAATTTCGCCGTCTTCGTCCATGATGTCAACTTTAGCAATTTTCGTGAAGCCGTGATCCTCCGCAACTCGTTTGTGCATTGCCGTTGAAGCTCTTGAACCGCCGTACGCTGTGTTGCATTCAATGATAGTTCCGTTGACTTTTTGGACAAGCTCTTTGATTAAGTCGGGGGATAAATAGTGAGTGTTGCCTGCCTCTCCAGTGCTTAACTTCACTCCGACTCTTCCTGTAGCTTCTCGCCCTAACTTGTTGTAAATCGCCATCAAGCCTTCTGGGTTAATGTTCTTTGTGAAGAATACAGTTGAGGACTCCGCGAACGATGTCCCGGCCATAATCAACACGAGCAGCAACGCTGAAAACTTTTTCATGATAAAAACTTCCTCCTTGTAAAAAATTTGAGTCAACAGAAATTTACATGTTAAAGTTAAGTTTACGTCAAACATCTAGCAACAAAAAATCCCCTGCCGTTTTGACAGGGGACTCGGTTAATTACGAACGTTATTCTTTCACAGCCATCAACGTATCCATGTTGCCGAAATATAAAACGCCATCAGAATATGCCGGGCTAGAAACTGGGCCTTTTGTCTCAAAAGTGTTGAGAACTTTTCCGGAAGACGCTTCAATCTCGTAAACATTTCCACCTTCGGGAACAACATAAACTTTTCCGTTAGCAATTATTGGTTTTGAAGTTACTACTCCGTTCTTGCAGTCAAGACTCCATATCGATGATCCGTCTTTCTCGCTTAAAGCCGTGACGAATCCTCGTCCAGTACCTACTACAATAATTCCTTCAGCTATAACAGGAGAAGTCGTAATCGGTTCTTTAATGTTCACTTGCCATAATGGGATAACAGATTTAATTTGCACAGCATTCACAGAGCCTGCCCACGATGAATAACAAACTACGCCGTCTTTAACAACAGGAGTGTTTATCGCTCCGCCCGCGCCGCCACCGTTGAGTCTCTCGCCTGTTTCAGCGTCAATGATGTCAAATATTCCGTTGTATTCTCCAAGGAACACTAAGCCTTCTGAGTATGCCGGAGCAGTTTGCAGCCCCTGTTCATTGCCTTGGAAAGTCCATACCGTTTTCCCAGTGCTTATGTCAAGAGCGTAGAGCTTTGAGTCATTCTTAACAACAAAGGCCAAGCCCTCTCCAACTACAACGCCATCATGAATTATCTCGTCAGCACTTTCCGAGGGCGTGTAATCCCATATTAAAGCCCCGTCTTCGAGATTTAAGCACGTAACGTGTCCAGTTGAAGTTATATAGAGGACCTTATCATCAACCACAGCTATAGTCTTTATGATTGGGCCTTGGTCATGATGAGTCCAGATTACTTCTCCTGAATCTTTATTCAAGACGTACAACATTCCCAACTGATCCCCGAACAACATTTTATCTTCGTGGAAAGTTATATTACTCGCAACAAAGGCTTTGAACTCCCATTTAGTCTCACCGAATGCAAATGCTTGCGCCGTGAACAAGAACAAGAATAAAATTCCAATTGCTAAACGTTTTGACCTCATACAACTCCTGCTACGTAAAAAGTGTAATAATATGCTATTTCACTTTTTCGAGTTTTCCTCGTTCTTCCTGTCCCCGTTCGCCGTAGCTACTTAAGTTTGTCCGACAGTCCGGAGGCTTGACTTCCCGACTAGCCATCGGTAGCGATTTCCCTGTTACGGGTATCGAATTTCGATTTTTATAGTGCTTTGACTTGCACTCCCCTCCCCTAACCCTACGTAACAGATTTTAACCTCCTTTTTCATTTTTTTCAATCAATTTTTATGGGTTAGAGGGTACATTATTACACTATTTCGATATCTAGCTTATAACTCCTTATGTTTACTTATTCTAAAGCCACAGCTTCAGGGATGAAAACTTTCTCATTCTCCGTCTGCTTATCGTCCTTCCAGATTATGCCAAGCCCCAACGCCGTCAGAGCAAACGCAACTAGCGGGTTAAGCCAGTTCATGAAACAGTATGGTAGGTAATCAAGTGTCGCGACCCCTAACACTGAACTCACATATACGCCGCAAGTATTCCAAGGAACTAATACTGAAGTCATTGTGCCGCTGTCCTCGAGTGAACGCGATAACATTACGGGCGCAAGCTTCTTTCCATTTTGCCAGGTACGTTCATCAAATGCACGCTTGAACATTCTACCGGGTACTATGATTGAGAGATATTGCTCGCTCAAAAATACGTTGGCCAAGAATGCTGAAGCCAAGACTGAACCAATCATGCCTGCTACAGATTTCACGTGACGCATCAAAGAATCAAGAATTACATCAAGAAATCCGCACACTTCCATTATTCCACCGAGCGACAAAGCTACAACGATTAAGCATATTGTCTCTAACATTGAAGTCATTCCGCCGCGCGTGAAAAGTTGAGTTAACAATCCGCCGACGCTTGAGAAAATTTCAGGTGTAACTGACATTGCTGGACTCCCTGCCGTGAATATCTGCGTGAAAGCTCCTGTAACGCTAGCCATAGCTTCAGGTGTAGCAGACTCCGCGAATGTCCCCAAGTGTTCAGGAACATAGCCCGAGAATAAAACATTGGTAGCTTCAAAAGCGGTTGACCCTCTCACAAGCGATAACACTAGACTTCCCGCAATGCCCGCAACTATTCCAGGGATAGCAGAAATTTTCAGGCTTGCCATTGTGAGAATTATTAACGGTGGAATAAATGCCCATAGCGAGATATTAAACTCTGCTTTCATCATACTCTGAATCAAAGCTATTCGTCCGCCGTCGGAGCCCTGCGCAGAATCTCCCATCATGTAAGCTATTATCGCAGTGATTACTAACGTTGGCAGAGTCGTGTACATCATTGCTCTAACGTGATCGAATAAATCACTTCCAGCTACAGCCGGAGCAAGGTTCGTTGTGTCTGATAACGGGGAAATCTTATCGCCGAAGTAAGCACCAGAGATAATGAAGCCCGCGCTAATCGGAAGAGGAAGGCCAAGGCCAGCACTTATACCAATCAACGCCACACCGACCGTTGAACTAGTAGTCCAACAACAGCCAGTAGCAAGAGCAACGACAACGCTGATTATTAAGCTTGCAAGATAGAAATAACGTGGGGACATGACTTCGAGGCCGTAATAAATCATTGTGGCAACAACGCCGCTTTGAATCCATGAGCCTACCAGACAGCCAACAAGAACAAGAATAATTATTGCTTGAATGGAAACTTGAATCGCTCCGGCCATTCCTTTTTCGAGATCCTGCCACTTTTGCTTGAGATAGAATATCCCAACGAGAGCAGCAAAGATCGTAGCAAACAGCAACGGCACTTGAGCAGGTAAGCCAAGCCCAAAATGTGAGCCTGAAGAGAGTTCGACATCAACGACGCCGAACGTAACTATTAGCGCGCTAACAAGGAGCACAGAAATCGACAACAAAAGACTGGGTCGCTTGCACAATACAACATTCCTCCAATGAATGTGAATTAAAAATCGGCGCAAATTGTAAAACTTTCTCGCGAAATTGCAATATAAAATTTACTCCCACTTCCTGTAAATCCCTGCTTGTCGTTTAGCTTCAGCCTTCTGCGAAATATGTGTGCCTAACACGATATTATTGAATCCCTTTTTGATTAACAACTGCTTCATTCTTCCAAGAAATGGACAAGGTAATCTATGAGCGTTATCAGAGCAGACACACGAGGCAAAATGAAATACAACGTCGTCTTTACTCATGTTCTCTTTGCGTAATCTCATGCCTAGGTTTTCAAGCTTTACGGTCAACAAATTTCCGCAACACCCGCCACAAGTTAATGACATATAGCGAGACTCTTCTGGGTAGCCCTCAAATTTTCCGGCCTTGTCGTAGAAATCTCTCGTGCACAGAAAGCCTGAACAACGTTTTACTACGTCTTCACACTGAATTATCACAACCAATTGCATACTAATTCCCCCCTTCATGAAATATTTTAGCGTAATTCGTTGACCCATGAGGCCCAAACTTTTCGCAGACGTTCAGAAAGTTTTTGTGTGAGTTTGTACGAGAGCCCGGCACTTGATACAGAGACAGCGACGTTATCACAAGCTATCAATGACGGGAAGAAGAAATCACATTCGCTTTGTGTGTCAGCAACATTGACGGGAATATTTTTCTCGTGAGCCAACTTTTGAATCAACGCGTTAATTTCTCTATCGTCAGTCGCAGCTATGACAAGCGCAAAATTTTCTGTTACGTCATCAACTTCAAAGCCTCGTGTGAATCTCTCATGCACAGTTGGAAATTCTGGCGCGAAATTTTTACTCACGGCCTTGACTCTAGCGCCACATGTTAATAACGTCTTGGCCCTTCTCGTAGCAACATTACCGCCTCCCACTATCAATACGTATTTATTACGTAAATCAATCATCATCGGGAAAAACGGAGGACGTGATTCTATTTTCATGAACTGTATTATAATATGCCTTGCTCACTAAAACGAATCGAACTTTTTGTAGTTGAAAATGTAGTTGAAAAATTTGCGGGTTTGTAATTTTGAAAAGCACTAAATACGTAATATATATTAGGAGTGATAATTTTGCAAAGGCTATCGAGATTTATCAGTGTGATTTTAATTTTGTTGATGCTCATTGGAATCTGTGAGGCAGTCGTCAGAAACGGAAGCATCAGAGGAAAGACCGGGCTATCTTACGGACCAATAACCTACAGCAGAACCAGCGCTAACGTTGTGATACGAAACAGCACGAAATATAACGTGAACTTCGGAGGCTCAATGTTATTTCTTGACAAAAATTATAGAGTTCTTGCTCGAGCAGAATTAATGACAGCAAAAATTAAACGACGCTCTTCAAGAACATTCAGAGCAGCTTTCATTGAAGGCACAGGGGAAGAGGCAAAGAAGGCGCGCTACGTAGAGTGGGAGTTCTGATTATTCATCGTCGTTCCCATCATTTCCGCTTGATAATACTTCGCCTCTAAACTCTCCTTTACGACAAAGACTCTTTATGTGACAAAATTTGCATAACTTAGACTGATATTCCGGTGTGAAACTTTCTGCTTTGAGTATGTTTACCGCACAAGCCATTGCGTAATTTCCCTCGTCGATTCGTCCCGGTATATTGTTGTCGATCTTTTTCTTGTTGCCATCGGAATTTTCCGGAAGGTATTCTGTAAAATAATTGCCTTCGTTCAATGAAAACGTGCCAGAAATAGTCCCGTCCTCAAGTCCAAGAATATATACGCCCGCTAATTTGCAGTTGTGATTAAGCTCGAACAGAGACGCATATAACGAAAGTTGTAGACCGTGTTGGAATTTCTCGCGCGCCTCAAAGTTCCATAAGTATTTATCAATGTTAATGTGCTTCTCTGAATTTTCACTTTTGCCCACTTTATAATCAGTTATGAATGCGATTTCTTCTCCCATGGGCGAACGTAATATTTCAATTCTGTCGCATTGTCCCAAAAAAGTTATTCCCTCAAAGTTAGTCTTTAAGTGTGCGTCTTCCTCCAACAAAATCTGCTTGTGCTCATAGCCATCATTGTGTAGCTTGTCAAGAATTTCAGCCTGTATCAAACTCAATCTATGAACACGAAAATCTATGCCATTGAGTTTCCTCTTCAGTCTGAAGTCCTTCACGAGTCGCGCAAAAGTTTTGTAGTCCTCGTCTTCAGCTTGTAATAATCTCTGCCATTCCCGATCAACTATATTGAGAAAAATTTTACCAGGGGCATTCATGTTTAAGCGATAATTTTTCCAGACGCATTCCCAAAATTTGTGCACCATATTTCCCCATTCAGTGTGAGAGACAACTTCAAAGCTTGGTTCATAAATTTTAGCTTGCCTCTTTTGCCACCATAGGAACGAACATTGCAGAAGCTCATGAATATCACTTGCTCCTACGGCGTTAGCTCTCTTATGAATCTCTGGGGGAGTGCGTGAAATTTTTCTGCCGGCATCAATTTCCGGAAACTTGAATTTATCATAGCTTAAGAAGTAATTTATGTTCTCCGGGTTTGCTTGCCTGTAATTAGCTTTCCAATCCGGCATATCTCGTAGAAATTTTGGCATAAACGGGGATTCAGGTATTGGCCTCCCTTCATTGTCTCGCATTGGCCGCAAAATTATCACGAGTTTCTCTCCCGTCTGTAGTAACCTCCTGAATAATGCTTCTCGTTGTTCGGCTTTAGCTTGTAAGTCAGGCAAAGAAGGAAGCTTTCTGCGTTCGATTTCGCCTAAAACTGGAGAGCTTGGGAGATTCATTGACCATTTACGCTGATTAACGCCTGTCATAATCCAGACAGGGAAATGAGATAATACAGGAGGATTTCCTACAAAGACTCTTACGGCGTTCGAAACTTGCAAAGGAGCACGTGTATCCGTTTTGCTGCACCATAGTTCGAGAAAATCGTAGGCCTTATCGTCTTTGAGCTTCGTGTCTTTTAGTGGGCCAATGTCGGTGATTAATTCATTTATTGATAAATATTTCTCGTGTATAGTTTGAATCGCACTTGCCGTTAATCTCATGTTCTCGTCAAATTCAGGGTGATCCGCGATTTTGTCCTCACGATTGAGCCATAAATTTTTCGTTGTGAGAAATTCGTAGAAGGCCTTCATGATTTCCCCGTTGTTGTTTTGTCGCGATAAAGTGCCGCAAAATTTTCTAATCGCTTGAATACTTTCCAAAGCGTCCTGAAAAACTTCATGCAAAGTCTCTTCTGGATCGTCAACACGAGCTTGCAAATATTCCTCCCAATGTTTCAAGCCCGAATAGCCTGCGCGATAAGCTCTAATTACTGGAAACTTTATTCCAGCAAAACACGGTTGAGCGAGTAACATTGCTGTCTCATACGTTGGAAAATTTCTCGTCGTAAGATTCTTTAGCGCGTTCAAGATTTTTCCAGGTAACGTCGTATTAATAGCTACTCCTCGAGTAAAATTATAGGGAACTCCGTAACGTTCAAAGGCTTGTGCATAATTTTGTTCCATTCCCTCATCGATCGAAAGACCGACAGAACCAAATCCAGGAAAATTTTTGTCATACTCCCATTGGTTATGTGCCCATATGGCCAAGGTCCGCGCTATGACTTCTGCTTCTAAGTCTGGAGTTGTAACAGGAAGCTCAATGATATTTCCTGAAGACTTTTGCGGCGAGTTCATGATCGTAAGGCGTAATTGTGGTTTCTGCTTAAGCTGCCTGGTTGCGTCATGAAAGTTTGTCATGTTAGCTTCAGGCTTGAGTATAACAACTTCCCGGCACCGTTCCTCTAGTGCCTGAACTAAATCTAGCTGACTATGATTAAACGACATGAACCCCACAAAAATTATGATTAGATCCTTTCCCCAAGATTGATTCTTGTTAATCTCGTTGTAAGTCTCCGTACAAATTCCTGCGCTGTCAAGTAAATCATAATCATCAAGATATTTCACATAATCCTGATAAACACTTGGCAATAGAAATTCTGATGGGCGAAAACTTTTGGGGTTATCAATCAATTGCGAGGGCTCTATGGATTCGTTCATGAGTTCTCGAATATCAGCAGAAACAACCGAAAAAAAGCCAGATCTCTTTATTCCTGGCAAGCGTTTAAGTTTTTTATTGTAACTTTCGTTTTCCTTGTTATCATCAAGAATGCTTTGTACGATCGAGTCGAGTATCAGGAAATGATCCGGTGGAGATAGCACGCCTTTACGTTTTGTGCCTGTCTTATCGCAAATGTCATCATAAATCTCGTCCCACGTCCACAATTTAGTGTTACGGCCTGGAAACCACGATTTATCTTTACGAGACGGAACTACAAAGCGGATATTATCCTCAAGGCCAGCGAAATCTTTCAGGAGGCTTTGAATTATCCCTTCGATCTCCGACGCATAATTGTACGCTGAAATTTTAATCCCCATGAATTATCCCTGCGATTGTTCTTGATTTTTTTCGATCAGTTTTATGAACTCTGACATTAAACGATAATCCGAACGCTTCATTTTTTTGCCGGCTTTGAACTTGTCCCACTCGTCCATCAAGTTGCGTTTTCTTACAAAGTTCACGTGAGCATTGTAGATTGTGTCTATCCATAATTCGCTAAGTGATTTCGTGTCTGCCATTGATATAAACCTGCCTTTGTGAAAATTTGTGATTGTGAAATTATATAACGAGGCATGAAAAAACGGCCAAGCCCTCCACGAGCCTGACCGCAAAAACTAATGAGTTATTGGTTATCTATTGTCAGCGTTGACTGTCTTAGCAGCTGTACGACCCGATACGAAAATTTCCGTAATAGCGTTTCCGCCGAGTCTGTTGCCTCCGTGAATGCCTCCTGTAACTTCTCCAGCAGCATAAAGTCCGGGAACAACTTTGCCATCTTCCGTCAATACGTGACGATCTAAATCAACGCAAAGGCCGCCCATTGTGTGGTGAGTGCTCGGGGCCATGAGTCTTATTGTTAATAACGTGTTTTCAAGGTCATAAGTCGCAGGGTCATAGCTTCCGTCAGCTTTCTTTTGAACGTTTCCAACAGGTCTTGAGGCTATAGCTTTTCCAACGTCAGGGAAATTCTTTCCTTCCATAACTGCTTTGTCATAGGCTTTTATCGTCTCAACCACGACTGCGGGATCTGCCTTTACGCCCAAGTCTTTGAAGAGTTCTGGGAGATCGGCTATCTTTCTTCTGTAGTAACGTCCTGCGAAATCGCCTTCCTTCTCTAACTGAATCGGTCCGGGGATTAATTCTTCAGCGTTATAAAACTCAAGGAACACACCCTTACTTCCCTTATAGTCCATTCCGTTTCTGAACTCTGCAAGTGATAACACGTCGCGCTCTGAACCTTCATCAACGAATCTGTGTCCGGTTGTAGGATTGATCCAGCAAGCATAATTTCCGCCGCCGAATGCTAAATTTCCGTTGTCGATCCATGAGATTGGCATTAACTGTGTGAAGCCCATTCCAGTTGCAGCAGCTCCGACTTTCTTGGCCATGTCAATTCCATCACCCTGCAATGATGAACGGTTAGTTGTCTTTGTTGAAAGTGAGAGATATTCGCTTGACCAGTAAACGTTTTCATCAACAACCTTCTTCAAGTTTGCAGCATAGCCGCCAGTTGCAAGGATTACACCTTTTGTCGCATAAGCCGTAACTGGTGTTCCGTCGTAACGTTCAGCTTTAACACCGATAACTCTTCCGCCTTCTTTAATTAATTCCTTAGCGTCTGTACGAAGCATAATTTGATTCTCTTTGTGAGCTTTCAAGAATGCTGTCATAGGAGCCACAAAATATGTTCCCCAACGTCCTTTGTACTCTTCGGGTTTTCCGTCGCCGTCTGTGTCAACGTTAGCACCGATAAATTCATTCTCACGATACCAAAGAGCCCCGATTAATGTGGGTTGAGCGTCTTCGCGGAAAGTTGCGCCCATTCCTTCGAGCCATTCCTTTAAGCCCTGTGCACCTTCGATAAACTGTTTCACGAGTCCGACGTTTCCATAAATCCATTGTGATTTGTCAGCGCTCTGTCTTAAACCGCCGTAATAGGTCTGGAAAATGTGAAGGTTAAGAGTTGAGAAAAGAGTTAATTGATTCTCCGGGATACCTGCGTCAAGTTTTGGTTGAGCCCAAGCGAGATAAGCCTTGATTTCTTCTTTGAGGGCTTTCAACACCGGCAAATATTCAGCGTGTACACCGTGCTTTGAGAGTTCGAGAGCGTCGCCTGCAACGTACTCATGAGTCTTGTAGAATTCTGCGTCAAAGGGAGCTTCGTTCCAGTCAAGAATCATTTTAAGCTCATTGATACAGCCCTGAACGGATTTAACTTTGGGATAGCTTGTGCCTGTGAAAGCGTAAACTCCTGTTGTTGCGTCAGGATCTTTCGGGTCCCAAACGAGGTAAGGCATAACGCTTTGATATTGCCCACCTGATACAAGGGTGTTGCCTCCGACTTCGGCGTTCTTTTCGATTAACAATACCGTGTTTCCATCAAGAGCAGCTTGTGCCGCAGCCGCTATACCAGCTCCACCAGCTCCGACGATTACTACATCATAACGAACAGTAACTGGCTCGCCGGCTTTGTGTTCGACCTTAGCAGCTTTGAAGGCTTCCATGTTTGTGCACTTGGCCTGCTCTGCAGCATCATTAACGGCGTTGCGTAAAGCTCTAGTTGAGAAGGTTGCACCTGATACAGCGTCTACTCCTGAACCATTAGCTTCAATCATTTCCGGAATCATGATCTCAAAAGCTATATCTCCGACGTGTCCTGTCTCTGTGTTGGTTATAACGTCAATGGCCTTGATCTCATCAGCGTCAAACGTAACTTTGATTGTCAATGGTCCGTTATAGCCGTATGAGGTTGCAGTGTACTCGCCTGGTGTGAATGATACGGGGGCAGCGTTAGCTTCTGTTGACTCTCCACGAGCTTGAGCTAAAGCCTTTTCTACAGCCTCCTTGATACCATTACGTGACATCGTTGCATTACTAACAGCGTCAATATCTCCATCAGTACGTCCGATTAATGCCTTTGAGTAAGTCTCGAAATTCATAACGCCGAAAGGAACTTCATTGGGTGCGTCGATCTCTACTGCCGTGATTGCTTTTTCATCAACTGTAACTTTCACTTTCACCGGGTCGGTCTCGCTATAGCCCTTGCCTTCGCCTTCGTAGGTGCCGGGTTTGAATCCTTCTGCCTTTGGTTGAGCTTTGGCTAAAGCTTTCTCTACAGCCTCTTTGATGCCGTTACGTGACATTGTTGCGTTACTAACAGCGTCAATATCTCCATCAGTACGACCGATTAAAGCCTTTGAGTAAGTCTCAAAATTCATAACGCCGAAAGGAACTTCATTGGGGGCGTCAATCTCTACTGCCGTGATTGCTTTTTCGTCAACCGTAACTTTGACCTTCACCATGTCAGACTCGCTATAGCCCTTACCTTCGCCTTCATATGTACCAGGGACAAAAGCACAAGCAGCAAACGCAGAACCTAGCATAAGGCAAATTGCCAACGCAATACTAAAACGCTTCTTCATAATTTGTATACCCCTATTCTGAATGAAATTTTTTGGATTGTCAGAATAATATCACATGCAAACTCTTTGTGCCATAAACGCGACGTGTATAATACTCGCAGACTTGACATTAAGTGGTAATGGGGAGCTGATGAAATTATTGACTATTGACGATAAATATTTTATGCAGAAGGCCTTGAACGAGGCTAAACAAGCTTTCTTACGCGGCGATGTGCCTATAGGTGCTGTGATAGTTCGCGAGAATGAAATTTTAGGTTACGGGAGCGACAAAAAATCCATTGATCCAACAGAACATGCTGAAGTTATGGCCATACGTTCATGCGCTAGAAAGTTAAAGACGTGGAATTTATCCGGGTGTACTCTGTACGTAACTATTGAGCCTTGTCCGATGTGCGCAGGTGCTTGCGTGAATGCTCGTATTTCCCGCGTTGTCTATGGAGCCAAGAATTACAAGTCCGGAGCTTGCGGCACACTCTATAACATTGTAAGAGATACTAGGCTTAATCACGTGTGTGAAGTTGAATACGGCGTTATGGAAAATGAATGCTTGAACTTGCTGCAGGAGTATTTCATGCAGAGGAGAAAAAGATAATGCTTCCTACGTGTTCAATGTCAGATCTGAAAATCTACGCACCAGACGATAGCACTAAACAGCTTGCTGATGAGTTATCATGCCCTGAACTTGCTGCGAGTGTTCTCGAAATGCTACGGGGTAATGAAGATATTGACGTTCTCCGCGAATGGATAAAGCCCGATTTCACAAAACAGTTGCAGACTTTAGACCTAGGAGAGGGAAGTAAGGCCGCTAAAGAATTATGGGATTCTAAAAGCTCGTTCGGAAACGTGTTGGTATACGGCGATTATGACACGGACGGAATTTCTTCAACGGTTTTGGCTATGGAGATATTCAGGAACAAGGCTGCACAAGTCCGCTATTTCATTCCTAGACGCGATGTTCATGGTTACGGATTAAACGCTGAAATGCTGGAAAAGATTCCGCAATTAGGCTGCAATACTCTTGTAGTAGTAGATTGTGGCACAAACGACTCGGCTATGCTGGAGAAATTGCGTGAGGCCGGGATAAATATTTTCGTGTTCGATCATCACTCGGTCTCTGCTCCTATAACAATTCCAACTATCATAAATCCATGCATTAATCTTGAAGCCGGAGAGCATCAAAAAATTTGTGCGACTGCTGTGTTATGGTGCTGGGCCTGCAAAGAAAACATAGTCCCGAAAAATTTCCTGAAGTATGAGATCGATTTAGCTGCCCTTGCAACTATAGCCGACTGTATGCCACTTCATAATCTCAATCGCTCGTTAGTTCGTTATGGCATGGAGATAATGAGATCAAATCCACGACGAGGTTTAAGCGCGTTGTTTGACTGCTTGGGAATAAATAAATCGCAACTGACGGAAGAACATCTCTCTATGCGTGTAATACCTTGCTTGAATGCTCCTGGAAGAATCGCCACTGCCGACGCCGGAGTAAGAGCTTTGTTAGGAGTTGGGAGTAATGATTCTGTATATGCTTGCGTGAATGACATAATGAGAATCAATCGTAAACGCCAGATTCTCACAGAGACAATAGCCCACGAAATCGACGAGGGAATTATATCCGGCAAAATCAAGAATAAGGTCTTGTATCACGAGGCTTGGCCTATTGGAGTTCTTAGTGGAGTTGCTAGTAGAGTATGTGCTCAATATAATAGGCCCATAGTTTTGGCTGCTCCAGTTGGCAATAAAGTCATACGAGGAACATTAAGAGTCCCTGAAGGCGGCGACGCTGTAGGAGTGTTGCGTGAAATCGCGGATAAGCTTGACGCTTGGGGAGGTCATAAATACGCGGCGGGCTTTTCGGTGTTGATTGAGAATTGGTTAGAGGTCAGCAGAGAATTAAACAAGATGCTCACAGATATAGAGATTAAGCCGGATAACGTTACTCCAGTGATAAATATTTCTCCATCAGCTATAACTATTTCTGACTGGCGGGCAGTTTGTGATCTTGGTCCTTTCGGAAATAGTAACCCCTCACCAAAATTTTATATTTCACAGAATATCGATAACGTTGACATAAATCCTATGGGTAAGGACGGCAAACACAGCTATATACGAGTCAATAATGCCAGACTCTTAGCTTTTAACACTACGGCTAGTGAAGTTGTTGAAATGATAAGCGGGGTAAAAGGTTGGATCTATCACCCTAGATTAGATTATTGGCGCGGCGAAGAACAGTTACAATTTATACTTGACTGTGCAGTTAGAAGGGAGGGAATTAACAATGGCTGAAGAGGAGAAAGGGACATTAGAGACAGGCGGACAAACATTTTCATCAATAATTAACAGCGTGCCTTCGATTGATAACTCGTCGGACTTTTTGCGCGACATGCAAGTTTTGCGCGATGAGTTTTTCGAGCGAATCCCCGAAAATTGTAAGACTGAAGGCGTTCGTTCAGTGTGGCAAGAGTTGTGGGCAAAGGCTATGCTCTCATTGACTCCAGAACAGATGAATAAACTTGGCGAGACATTTGTATTCGCGGCTGAAGCTCATAAGCATCAGTTACGAAAATCCGGCGATCCTTATATCATTCACACAATCAACGCGGCTTTGATTCTTGCTGGAATGCGTTTGGATATGGCTACACTTGAAGCGGCTTTGTTGCATGACACGTTAGAAGATACCGACGTTACTTCACAGGAGTTAATCGAAAAATTTGGCCCTGACGTTGAGACTCTCGTTAAAGGCGTAACGAAATTGACCGGCGAGGACGTAAAAGAAGTTATCTCACGTGAAGATCTCAACAGCGAAACTTTGCGACGAATGTTTATCGTTATGGCTCAAGATATTAGGGTCGTGTTGATAAAGTTAGCTGACAGATTACACAACATGCGTACACTTAGCGTAATGAAGCCTGAAAAGCAGCAACGTATAGCACGAGAGACAATGGAAATTTACGCGCCACTTGCTCATAGGCTTGGGATCTACCAGATTAAACGAGAGCTTGAAGACTTATCATTCATGTATCTGCACCCGGATATTTACGCAGAAGTTGAACGCAGAGTCAAAAAACGTTTACCGCAAATGGGAGAAGTTATCGACAAAGCTCGTGACGTTCTCGAAAAACGCTTACAGAAGGAGAATATCCCTTGCCGAATTAAAGGACGCTCAAAACATTATTACAGCATATACGAGAAAATGCAGCGCAAAAAAATCTCGTTCGATGAACTTTATGACATCTTGGCCGTAAGAGTTCTTGTGTCTGACGTTTCGACCTGTTACGCGGTCTTGGGAGTCGTTCACGCTTTATGGGTACCTATTCCCGGGCAATTCGATGACTATATCGCCAACCCTAAAAGCAATATGTACCAGTCTCTTCACACAACTGTTATGGCCTTCGGAGTCCCGTTAGAAGTTCAGATTCGTACGTACGAGATGAATAATTTTGCCGAGTATGGAATCGCGGCTCACTGGGTATATAAATCCGGCGGAAGTCGTAAGCTCAATAAGGAAATGGACACGAAATTAATTTGGGTCAGTCAAGCTTTAGAGGCCGGTCAGAACGGAAGCTCACAAGAATTTATGGATATTCTCAAGAGCGATATTTTGCTTACGAGCGAGCTTTATGTGTTCACGCCCGACGGAAAGCCTATGATCTTGCCTAATGGATCAACGACTTTGGATTTTGCCTACGCTGTACACACTGAAATCGGGAATCACTGTGCAGGAGCTACAATCAACGGCCGCATTGTCCCTCTTAACACTCAACTTCATAATGGCGACATAGTAAAAATTTTGACTTCCCCACAAAGTTCCCCGTCAAAAGACTGGATAAAGATAGTGAGTTCGGCCAAGACTCGCAGCAAGATAAGAGCATATTTCAGGCAGGCAGAAAAAGTTGACCGTGATGAAAAACTTGAACGCGGCTGGAAATTGATTGAACGTGAATTAAAGCGTAGAGGATTAAACGACGTAAAACGCGAGGACTTCAACAACATTGACGATCAATTAATCGCTGTAGGTTCTGGCGCAATAGGCTCGGGCGAGGCAGCACAGAAATTGGCGTTGGCTTACCTGCAACATCATGCTCCAGCCCCACAAGTGAATCCTGTTGAATTTGTAAGTGAACCAATCGTACACAAGAAAGATAATAAATCGGATATTCTCGTTGAAGGTGAAGGCGGAGTCAGTGTAACGTTAGCTAGCTGTTGCGATCCTGTGCCAGGTGATGAAATTGTGGGTTATGCGTCAGCACGTCGAGGCATTACGATTCATCGGGTTGGTTGTAAGAGTATCGCTGAGAAAAAGGACGAACGTAAAATTTCTGTCTCATGGTATACAGAAGAGGGCGTAACTTCCGGACGCAAGACTAAACTTTACACGGCGAAATTGAAGGCTGAAGGAGAAGACCGTGAGGACTTGTTATCGGACGCTACGAAGGCTTTATCACTTGAAGGAAGCGGAATAACAGGAATCAAAGCTACGATAGTCGGAAATAGCTTAATGCGAATGAAGATAGAGCTGCGAGTGAGAAATCTTGAACATTTGTATTCTGTCATGGCAAAATTAAACGAGGTCAGAGGAATCATAGAAGTAACGAGGGGATAACGAATGCGATTACTAATACAGAGAGTCAAACGTGCGTCAGTGATTGTGAATGGCAACGTGAACGACAAACGCGAAATTAAACAGGGCATGTGTGTATTCATAGGCGTAACTCATGGCGACACGGAGAAGAACGCTGATTGGCTTGCGGAAAAAATGACGGGCTTGCGAATCTTTGAGGACAACGACGGCAAAATCAATCTTTCATTGAACGACTTACCAGAGGGCGGAGAAGTTTTGCTAGTGTCTCAATTCTCACTTTATGCTTCATGCGCTAAAGGAAGGCGACCGGGATTTTCTGACGCTGCTAAACCTGACGAGGCTGAACGACTCTACAATTACTTTGTCGAAAAAGTTCAGGGCATGGGCTTGAAGAAAGTTGCGACGGGAGAATTTGGGGCAGATATGGAAGTTGAGATAATCAACGACGGGCCATTGACATTCATAATAGATAGCATATAAGGAGCTAAATACATGAATTACAAAAGATTCCCATTAGGGGCATTATGGACGAACGGATATTTATTCTGGGACGATAAGACGCATGAAGCATTCTTCATTGATCCAGGCGGAGATACAAGAGACGTGAAAGAATTTCTCATTGCAAATGACTTAAAGCTGACTATGATTTTATTAACTCATGGTCATATAGATCATATAGCGGGCATTCACGAACTTATCGAACTTGTGGGAGATAATATCTATATTGGCAAAAATGACGCTTACAGACTTAGGACTCCTTCACAAGAATTGCAGGCTTTGTTGCGAGTTCATTGCGGTGGCTTAGAGAATTTCAAGGAAGTTGACGAAGGACAAGTTATAAATTTTCCCGGCTATGAGATAAAAGTTATAGAGACTCCTGGTCACACTGAAGGCAGCGTTTGCTATTTGATTCAAGACTCTGAAGGACATAAAGTTTTAGTTTCTGGTGATACGTTGTTTGCTCAAAGCGTGGGGCGTACTGATTTAGAGGGTGGCGACGATATACAGCTTGAGGCTTCTTTACGAAAACTTGCAGAATTTCACGACGGTTTACACGTTTTACCCGGTCATGGACCTGATACAAGCATAGGTGAAGAACGCGAAATGAATCCATATTGGCCAAGATAAATTAGGGGATAGAAAAATGTTCAAAATGTTTTCTGGAATGTTAGGGCTTGATGTCGGAATCGATTTAGGCTCATCGAATATAGTTGTGTATGTTAAGGATAAAGGAATAGTTTTCACAGAACCAAGTGCAGTTGCAGTTAAGAAATTACCGCGCGGTGAAGGGATTGAAGTTATAGCGGTCGGCCGTGACGCAAAAGCAATGTCGGGGAAAGTTCCTACTGGAATCGAAGCTATATGGCCTCTTGAAGGTGGGGTTATCGCGAATTTCGACATGACTCAAGAATTATTGCGTTATTGTCTCAAGCGTGTAAGCTCAAACAATGCCTTCATGGTTCACCCTCGTGTAGTAATCTCAATTCCCGCAGAAGTTACAGGCGTTGAGCGAAAAGCCGTGATTGATGCAACGTTGGGTGCTGGTGCCAGTGAAGCCTACGTTGTTGAGGAACCTATAAGCGCGGCTCTTGGTGTTGGACTTCCGATTGATAAGCCTAATGGTTGCATGATAATTGACGTTGGCGGCGGCACAAGTGAAGTAAGCGTTATATCTCTGGGCGGAATAGTTGTTACAAGTTCGTTGCGTTCAGCAGGAAAGACAATGGACACGGCTATTGTTAACATGATAAGACAACGTTACGCGCTTTTAATCGGAGAGACTACGGCCGAGGAAGTCAAGAATACTATAGGTTCAGCCTTGCCAATGAATCCAGAGCTAGAAATGAGCGTTAAGGGACGTGATTTATCTGGAGGGTTGCCAAAAAGTGATACGGTCTCGTCAATTGAAGTACGCGAGGCAATGGAGTCTGTATTCACCGGAATTGAAGACATGGTGAAGGTAGCGTTGGAGAAAATGCCGCCTGAACTTGCTAAAGATGTTGTTGATCGTGGTGTTGTCTTAACGGGTGGAGTAGCTTTGATGCGAGGCTTTGCAGAAAGATTATCACGTGCAATTAACACTCCTGTAATCGTTGCTGAACAGCCTTTGAACTCTGTAGCCTTGGGCGTCGGAAAAATTCTCGATAACTTGGGAACTATGAGGCGTGTATTAATGTCGGTTGAACGTGGCTCAAGATAAGCTTGTGAATGGATAATACTAGAAACAATACGCGGCAATGGGTACATGGATTAACGGCTTTAATACTTGGCCTATTTTTATTAGGAATAAGTTCAAGTTTAGGCGTTGTGAAAAATATCGTTGACTTATGGGGGACTCTGCTTTCTGTGCCAGAATATCCTGCTGTCGTTATGAGAGAAATATATCTTGACTGGAGAGCATGGACTCGCGACAAAAATTCTTTGAACAGAGAAGTGAAACAGTTACGAGAAGAAAATGCACAATTAAGAATCGAATTAGCGAAATTGACCAGTGGAAAAATCTATTCTGACGACAAAACTTCTGAATCAAAAACTGCTAGAGTAACTTTGCGTGCGCCTATGTCATGGTGGAATGAGATTCGTATTGACCGTGGAGAAGTTGACAAAATCACACAAGGTCTTCCGGTTTTCTACAACGGTTACTTAATTGGACGAGTAAGCACAGTTTCTTCAATGTCGTCGTGGGCAGAGCTTATAACCTCCCCTTCATTCATGATCCCTGCTGTAATTGAGGAGACAAGAGAATTAGGCGTAGTTGTAGGTGATGGAAATGGCACAGTGCTAATGCGCTATATACCTGCTGGACGAGGAGTCAAAGCCGGAATGAAAGTCAGTACCGCAATGATAGGCGAACAATTACCTCCGGGGCTTCCGATTGGGAAAATAGCTAGTGAAGTCTCTTCAGGCTCTGATGGTTATGCTACATACAGGATAGATCCAGGCGCGGACTTATCACGATTCTACACGGTGAGTTATTAACATGTTACTAGTAATTTTGTGGCTGATTCAAGATTTCTTGACCGTATTTGGCGGTGGGGGAATGCAGGTTCCGGGATTATTCATGCTTGGGATAGTGTATAAACTTTTGTTTGATGACGGAAGCGACGATAGTTTGTGGGCAATATGGGCAGCATTTGCAGGCGGTATCTTATGGGATTTGCGTTGGGTAGGGATACCTGGTTTCTTTACACTTGCTCATGTTATAGTCGTGCTGATAGTTCTTCAAGTTTGGGGAATGATTCCTCCTCAAGCTAGAGATTCAGGAAATACAATTATCGTGTTCATGTTAATGGAACTTTCGCAATTACTTCCCCCGATGTTGCCGGTGTTGATTCTAGGAGGCAATATAGGCTGGACATTCTTTTTGATACAACAGGCTTACTCACTTCCCGCTATTTTGTTCACAATGTATATTTATCTCAAACGAGTAAAGGACTCAAAGAAGGTTTAATGCAACATGGAAATTTTAGATAGCAGGCTTAAATTGTTCATGTACTTAATGACTCTATCTGTATGTGTGTTGATAGGCGGGTTATATTTTTGCCAGATATATCAAGGAGATCGATACATTAGGCTTGCTCACAATAATAGATTACGAATGATTCGCTCGGCTGCTCCACGTGGTGAGATTTTTGACCGTAATGGCGTGCCTTTAGCAGTGAATGATACAACGTTTTGCATAATGGGTTACCCGTTAGACTTGAACACCCCCGAAAAAGTTTCTCACCTCAGCAAAATTCTTAAGCGTCACGGAATCCCTATGGAAATCAGCGACTTAGAGAAGACTATCAAGCAGCAGCGTTCAGCCCCTTATCGCGTTATGAAGATAGTCCCGAATTTAACAATGACGCAAATGGCCGAGCTTGTAGCAGATTATGAATTTCCCCACGAGTTATTCCCGTTAAGTGTTTGGCGAAGAACTTACCCTGCCGGAAGCACAGCCGCGAATATTTTGGGGTATGTCAGCGAAATTTCAGAGAAGGAACTAGAGGCACGCGCTGAAGAAGGTTATATGGGCGGAGATCTAATAGGCAAGTCTGGAATAGAACGCGCCTACGAAAATATCTTGCGAGGATCCCCGGGCCAAGAAGCTCTTGAAGTTGACGCTAGAGGACGAAAAGTCAGAACGCTTGACTCAAATCCTGCTGTCAAAGGCGAAAATATAACTCTAACACTAGATATGGGCGCACAGAAATTAGCCGTGGAATTGCTCAAGAATAATAAGGGCGCGTTGTTGGCTATGGACGTTCACACCGGCGCAGTGTTGGCTATGGCTTCGAGTCCCGTCTACGATAACAACCCTTTAACTTGGGGAGTCTCTGGTCGCGAATGGAACTCAATCATGAATAATCCCGATCGCCCAATGTTAGATCGTGCTATAGCTGGCGTTTATCCTCCTGCGAGTACGTTCAAGGCTTTTATGTCAATCGCTGCTCTTGAGGAAAACGTTATCAATACTTCAACAATGATTTCATGCCGCGGCGGTTTGAGAATGGGCTCTCACTTGTTCAAGTGCTGGAAACATTCGGGGCATGGATCGTTAAACGTGTTAGGGGCTTTGCAACATTCTTGCGACGTATATTTTTATCAAGTTGGCTTGCGTGCTGGTATTGACAAGTTAATCAAGTGGGGCAGAAAGTTGCGTTTGGGTGAACCTACAGGAATTGACTTACCCGGAGAAAGTGGCGGGAACATTGCTGGGCCTGACTGGAAAATGCGACGCTTCAAAGCTCAATGGGCGGCCGGTGACACGGTGAATTATTCAATCGGCCAAGGTTACGTGTTAATGACACCGCTGCAGATTGCTCGTGTGTATGCAGCTATAGCTAATGGTGGAAAACTCGTTACTCCTCACCTGAATCAAAAAGGTTACAAGACTCCCGAAAATATTGGCATAAATCCCGACAAGCTTGCTATCGTACAAAAAGGACTCGGCTATGTTGTAAGCAGGGGGACAGGTTCACGCGCAGGACGCTTCGGAATAAGCATAGCAGGTAAGACAGGAACAGCGCAAAACTCTCACGGTGATGACCACGCGTTATTCGCAGGTTACGCTCCCGCAGAAAATCCTAAGTATGTGGCAGTCGCTGTGGTTGAAGGCGGTAAACATGGAAGCAGTGTAGCCGCTCCGTTAGTTGGTCAGTTATTGGCACATTTATTATCACACTGAAATGATTAAGCAATTCATAAAACGCTGGATTAATCACGGCGACGAGAGAAGCGATACTCAAAAATTTTGGCTGGACTTCCTGCAAACTATATACGGTGTAGAGAATCCATTAGAGATCGTAGACTTTGAGAAAAGAGTAGAACTCAATCACGTAAGCTTCATTGACGCTTATATCCCTGAAACTCGTGTAATCATTGAGCAAAAGAGTCTCGATGTATCACTTGATAAACCTTCCCAACAATCCGACGGGACATTCAAGACTCCTTTTGAGCAAGCTAAACGATATTCCGACTGGTTGCCAGATTCAGAGCGCGCACGCTGGATTATCACATGCAACTTTCAGGAGTTCCACATTCACGACATGGAAACGCCAAAAGCCCCTCCCGAAATTATCAGGCTCGAAGATTTAGAGAAAGAAGCAGAGAGTTTTTCCTTCCTGGTTGACGTGAACGCAAAATCCCACAGAGAACGCCGTGAAGAAAGAATCTCGATTGAGGCAGGCAGACTCGTCGAAACGTTAAAATTATGCCTCGAACAACGCTACAAGAATCCCAACAACGACGAATCTTTACAGAAGAAGAATGAACGCAGCTTAACAATGCTTTGTGTCAGGATTGTATTTCTGCTCTATGCTGAAGACTCCGGCTTATTCTCAAAGCGACAATTTCATGATTATCTTGAAGCCCGTAAAATCGTTGCGCGTGATGCCCTGTTGAAACTCTTTGATGTCCTGAACCAAAAAATTTACGAGCGCAGTATGTATCTTGACGACGACCTGAAAAATTTCCCCTACGTGAACGGCGGCTTGTTTGCTGACAAAAATATCGAGATACCACAGCTTGATGACGAGCCACTGAAAATTATTCTCGAAGATATGAGCGAGTCTTTCGATTGGAGCGACATTAACCCGGCTATATTCGGTGCTATATTCGAACGTGTACTCGGCGGTCATGACAGAGAGTCAGGCGGTATGCACTACACAACGATAGAGAACATTCACAAGGTCATTGCTCCGTTATTCCTTGACGACTTGAACGCAACTCTCGAAAATATTTTGGCAACATCATACGGCGACGAACGTATCAAAAATTTACTCGCTTTCCAGGATAAATTGGCCACCCTGAAATTCTTGGATCCGGCTTGCGGTTCTGGAAATTTCTTGACGGAATCGTTCAGGGCTCTGCGAATGCTCGAGAACAAAATCCTCCGCGAACTCAAACGCTTAGGGCACGACGCGACAATCAAAGTTTCAATCTCACAATTTCACGGGATCGAAGTTAATCCTTTTGCCGTTGCTGTAGCTCGTACTGCCTTATGGATCGCTAACAATCAAATGCTGGCGGAAGTTAAGGACGCTGTCGCAAAATCTCCCTTGCCTCTGGAAGATTACGACCACATAAAAGAGGGCAGTGCTATGGATAAATTAGAGGGCTTGGCTTGGGGATTACCGGGCTGGAAAATTCATCACGACGATATGCTCTATATCATGGGCAACCCTCCTTTCCTGGGATATTCACAGCAAAACCCAGGACAAAAAGAGGACACTAAAAAATTATTGGGAAGCGGTAAAGTTGATTATGTTGCATGCTGGTTCGCTGTAGCTTCGGAATATGTTCAGGATAAAAATACCAAGGCTGCATTTGTCGCTACAAATTCAATTACTCAAGGTGAACAAGTCGCCGCGATATTCAAGACTCTTTGTGAACGTTGGGGGATCGAGATTGATTTTGCCCACCAGTCTTTCATATGGGACAGCGACATTAAGGACAAGAAAGCACACGTTCATTGCGTTGTAATCGGTTTCAGCACGACCGCGCCGGAATGGAGAAAACTTTACACGCCGGAAGGTTTGCAGTTGGTCAGGAACATAAACTTTTACTTGAAGCCCGCCCCGAATTTCTTTATCACAGCACAGAAAGAGCCGGTTGACAAGAACACCCCGTTAATGGTTATTGGAAGTATTCCTCGTGATGATGGAAATTTGCTTTTGACGCTTGAGGAACGAGACGCACTCGTAAAAGCTAACCCCTTGGCCGCAAAATTTATTCACCCATATATGGGAGCAAGGGAATTGATACAAAGGATACCGCGCTATTGTTTGTGGTTAGTCAGAGCGAACCCCGACGATATTGCACAGTGTCCAAAGGTCATGGAACGAATCAAACGCGTGAAGGCATTCAGACTTGCAAGCTCACGAGGAGCAACACGTAAACAGGCTGAAACTCCGTCACTCTTCAGCGAGATACGCTACAGCAATACAAATTACATTGCGATTCCCGAAGTATCTTCAGAAACTCGTAAGTATATTCCGATTGATTGGCTTCCTCCTGAAGTTATCCCTGGACATATATACATGATAAAAGGCGCAACACTCTACCATTTCGGAGTGCTTACAAGTCGTGTACATATGGCATGGATGAGGGCAACAGCAGGAAGGCTCAAGAGCGATTACAGTTACTCAAATACAATCGTGTATAACAATTTCCCGTGGCCTGCTCCTTCCGACAAGCAGCGAGTCAAGATCGAGTCATGTGCGCAAAAGATTCTTGATGCCAGAGCGTTGTACCCGGATAATTCATTTGCTGCTTTGTACAATGATGACATAATGCCCTCGGAGTTGAAGAAAGCTCACCGTGAGAATGACGCGGCCGTGTGTGAAGCATATGGCTGGGATAAAAATATAGCGGAGGAGGAAATCGTGGCGGAGTTGATGAAAAAGTATTCTGCGTGTAAAGAGAAGTTATGATAGAATTTCCCCAACGATGTAAATTAACAAACGATTTAGCGTATTAACCAATCAAGTATTAACAAGACGGTTTTTACAATCCAGAAGATTGCAGCGGCTATTTTATCAATCCAGGGGAGGATCGAACGCCGCTGTTTTCGTCTGGAGTGCTTGCGTAGCTTTCTTTCAGCCATCGTTTACACCTCGATTCTACAGGGCGGTTCCTCGCTGAATGACGGGTCCCTGCTCCACGTCCGGAGGCTTCCTCGTAAGGTTATTATATAATAATTTCCCCCTTGCAAAAATTTCACATTCCCACGAAAATATTACGCACATAAAAATTTTGACGTAAAGAATTGAGATTGGAAGCATATGCCGAATTTGAATTTGCTGAAGAAAATCCGTAAACCTGATGCCCGTATCAAAATGGAACGAACTAACTACGGGATAAAATTTTATCTGCCTGAAAACTTGACCGAGGACGAATTGTTGAAGCTGTTAGTGAGAATCCCTGCTGGTGCTTACAAGTTGCCGGAAGAACAAGGAATCGCTTTGGATTTTGCAGGGCGGGAATGTTCAAGACGGCTTGTGCTTCATATGATTAATAGCATAGTTTGGGAGAAGGGAATTAAAGTTATTGCGTGGCTCTCAAAAAATGAAAGCAGCGTTAAATTATTCAGATCAGCCGGCCTTGTAGTTAATGCCCCTCAAATTAATGTCACTCCCAAGCAAGAAAAGCAAACTCCTCCCGAAGTTAAACCCGAAGTAAATGTGAAGAAACATATATCAGCCTTGAAAGTCGTATATAATTCAATGCGTTCGGGACAACGAATCGAATCCGAAGGTGACGTAGTTGTGTGGGGACATTTGAATCCTGGAGCCGAAATAGTTGCGGGCGGAAGCATTATCGTAGCGGGAAGACTTTTGGGGGTCGTTCATGCTGGAGGTTTTGGGCGCGAGGACGTTTTCGTGTGGGCAGGGTGCTTTGAGACTCCACAGGTTAGGATAGCGAATAAATTATGTTATGCTGATTCAAAGTCAACATCTTGCTGGCGTAAGAGCGTGTTAATAACACTTGAAGAAGGTACGCCGGTGATTCGTGAGAATAAATATTTGAGTATCGAGAAAAATGACAGGAGGTAATCTGTATTAAATGGCAGCACGTGTGATCGTAACGACTTCGGGCAAAGGCGGAGTCGGCAAAACAACTTCAACAGCAAATATAGCAGCAGCTCTGGCTCGTTTTGGTAAAAAGGTCGTAGCAGTTGACGCGGACGTAGGACTTCGTAATCTTGACGTTATCATGGGCCTTGAGAACAGGGTCGTGTATAACTTCATTGACGTAATCGAAAAGGTATGCAAGCTCAATCAGGCTATCGTGAAAGATAAGCGCGTCCCGGGGTTATATCTACTTCCAGCCGCACAGACTCGAACTAAAGACGCAGTGAACCCGGAACAAATGATAGCTCTATGTGAAGAGTTGAAACAGGAATTTGATTTCGTATTGCTCGATTGTCCTGCAGGTATTGAGGGAGGATTCAAGAATGCCGCGGCCGGAGCTGATGAAGCACTGGTAGTAACTACCCCTGAAATCCCTTCCGTTAGGGACGCTGATAGAATTATCGGAATGCTTGAATCAATGGGCAAATCCCCAATACGCTTAATCATAAACAGGTTAAGGCCAAATATGGTTCAAGACGGCGACATGCTAGCAAAAGATGACATTCTCGACGTGTTATCAATTGACCTAATAGGCGTTGTCCCTGAAGACGAGAACGTAATACGCTCAACAAATAGCGGCGAACCGATGACTATAAGCCTTGAATCACCCGCTGCACAAGCTTATCTCAACATAGCCGAGAGATTGATGGGACGCGAAGTGCCTTTGATGGATCTTGAGAGCTACGCAACACGAGGCTTTATCAGCAAGATCAAGAAATTTTTCGGCGGAAAACGCAAGAGATAAGGGAGGAGAAAATTATGGACTTCCTTAAGAGAATTTTTGGTGGCGGTAACGAAGGCACAAGAGACAAAGCAAGAGATCGTTTGAAGATAGTGTTAATTCATGATCGTACAGATATTTCCCCTCAACTTCTTGACAGTTTACGTGACGAGATCGTGAACGTCCTCACAAAGTATATGGACATTGACACAAAGAAAATCGAGATTGATCTTGACCATGATGAACATGAAGTGGCGTTAGTAGCAAATATTCCGGTTTTGAGAATTAAGCGCGGAAACGTGGACGTAAACGCAGTATAAGATTAACGCATGAAATTTTTCTGGGCCTCTTTGAAGGAGGATGTAGCCCTCGCGGACAGGCTGATGTTTCTTTGTACATTGACACTTGCTTTGTGGGGGGTCTTTTGTATATACAGCGCGGCAGCAGGATCAAACGGGCGGGGCTTGGATTTTGCATTTAGGCAGGCGGCTTGGCTAACGTTCAGTGTGTTCGCAATGTTGTTTATCATGATCGTAGGGCATAGGAAAATGCTTGAGGGTGCTTATTGGCTTTACGGCTTGGCCCTGTTCTTGTTGTTTCTGACGGATATATTTGCTCCTAAAGTCAATGGTGCGCAAAGCTGGCTTAGGTTCGGTGGACTTCAATTTCAGCCTGCGGAGTTCACAAAGATAGCAATTATTCTAGTGATGTCAAAATTTCTTAGCCGTTATCCTCCGTTGGATTTCAAAACGTTTATGGCTGGCCTAGCTGTGATTTCACTTCCTGTTTTGCTCGTGTTAATTCAACCTGATGCAGGTAGTGCACTCGTATATCTTGTAATATCGTTCGGAATGTTGTTGGCTGCTGGTACTCCCATGAAATATCTAGGCGGACTTGTCGGGCTTGGTGTGGCTGCGATTCCGTTAATGATAGTGTTTGTCTTGAAAGAGTATCAGCGAAATAGAATCTTAGTGTTCATTGACCCGATGCGAGATCCATTAGGCGCTGGCTATAACGTAATTCAATCTCGAATAGCTGTAGGTTCGGGCGGTTTTTCTGGAAAGGGCTTTATGTTAGGGACTCAAAGCAAGCTGAAATTTTTGCCCGAGCCTCATACGGATTTTATATTCAGCGTCTTCTCTGAAGAGTTCGGATTTATTGGCAACATGGTATTGATTTTATTGTTCACGATTTTATTGTTCAGGATAATTCTAACTGGCATACGGAGCAGAGACAGGCGTTGTAAAATTTTAGTAGCTGGTGTAGCGTCATGGTTATGGTTCCAAATGTTCGAGAGTATAGGAATGTCGATCGGATTAATGCCTGTTACGGGTCTACCTTTACCCTTCTTGAGTTACGGGGGAAGCTCTTTGTTGGCTACATTCATAGCATTGGGACTTGTTGCAAGCGTATATATCGAAGGAGTGAATAACAAGCGTGGATTTTAACGAGTTCAATAACCCGGAGTGGAAATTATTAGCTCAAGTTTCAAGGCCTTCACGTTATTGCGGGAGTGAATGGAGACCGTACGAGAAAATTTCATGGGACGAGGCTAATTTACGAATCTGCTTGGTCTTTCCAGACGTTTACGAGACAGGCATGAGCTATTACGGCTTTCAGATCATTGAGGGCTTAATAAATTCTTACGGGCAAAAATATTTAGCTGATCGAGCTTATTGCGTGTGGCCCGACATGGAAAACTTAATGCGCGCGCATAACATGCCTTTAACTTCGATCGAACATAAACGACCTGTGAATGAGTTTGACGTACTAGCTTTCACATTGCCTCATGAAACAAGTTACACGAATATCTTAACGATGATAGATTTATCCGGCCTTAACATTCTAGCCAGTGAACGAGATAATGATTCGCCGTTGGTAATTGCTGGAGGTTATGGAGCTTATACGCCGGAAGTGTTGAGCAAGTTTATAGACGTGTTTTGCGTTGGAGAAGCTGAAGCGTTATTGCCAGAATTATTGCCCGTTCTTGAGGATCTTAAAGGCTCTACACGTGAAGAGAAGCTTCGGGAAATTTCAAAGTTGCCGGGATTTTACGTGCCATTGTGTTTCAGTGAAAGCGATATTGTTACCAGACAAATAACAAGAAACTTATACAGGCTCTCTTCAATGATTGTCCCAAGTATCAATATCGTTCATGATCGTGCTGCTGTGGAATTGTTCAGGGGGTGCGGGCGCGGTTGTAGATTCTGTCAAGCTGGCATGGTTAATCGTCCCGTGCGTGAAAGACCTGTGACTGAAGCTGGCGAATCAATCCTTAACATCATAAATTCAACTGGCTGGGAAGAAGCTGGCTTGTTGTCCTTGGCCTCGTGCGATTATTCAGGCATTGAAAGTTTAATCGACGATTTATCACCGACTCTAAATCAACGTAGAGCAAAATTGAGTCTCCCAAGTTTACGCATGGACGGATTCTCAATAGGTTTGGCCGAAAAATTAGAGGGATTACGCTCAAAACATGGTGGCATAACTTTTGCGCCTGAAGCCGGGACTCAAAGAATGCGTGACGTAATCAACAAAGGCATCAACGAGGACATGATAGTGAAATGCTTGAACGAGATATTCTCGCGTGGTTGGGAACGTGTAAAGCTTTATTTCATGATGGGACTTCCGACAGAGACTTATGAAGATTTGGACGCAATCGCAGAAATTTCCTACAAAGCTTTGAAGCTAGGGCGATCACTTGGCCGACGAAGAGCTAGTGTAAGCGTGAGTGTGTCAGGTTTTGTTCCCAAGGCTCATACTCCGTTTCAATGGGAGCGTCAGAACTCAATCAGCGAATTACAGGATAAGGGCAGGCACATTAAATCACTAGTTCATGACCGTGCATTAAGCATCAACTATCACGAACCAGAACAAACTTTCCTTGAAGGTGTATTGTCTCGCGGGGACGTAAAAACTTGTGACGTGATATTACGGGCTTGGAAAACCGGAGCGAGATTCGACAACTGGACAGAATACTTCAATTTATCGCGTTGGCTTGAAGCTTTTGAGTATTGCGGATTGAATCCTGAAGACTATACTCGCGAACGTAATGAGGCCGAAAAACTTCCTTGGGATTTCATTAACGTAGGTGTCAATAAATCTTTCCTGCTCCGTGAAAGGCACAGAGCTTATAATCAAGAATTAACCGTTGATTGCAAAACAGGTTGTGCGGCCTGTGGATTAGCTTGCAAGACTCCCTGCTAACTGACCACAAGCTGCCATGATGTCCCCGCCTCGTTCTCGTCGTAACTCAAACTCTATGTGTAAATCGCTCAATGCCCGACAAAACTCTTTCACGCTTTTATCGCTAGCACGCTTTAATTCAGGACGTGAAGGGATCGGATTAAACGGTATAAGATTTATGTAAGGCTCTAAACCGTCAAGCAACGCCGCCATTTCGTAAGCATATTCAACAGAGTCATTAACACGGTCAATCAAAGCGTATTCAATCGTGATTCGTTCGCCAGTTCGTTCTCTGTAATGTTTCAAGGCATTAACAACTTTTTGCAGCGGGTATTTATTATTGACAGGCATTAACTTTGAACGTAATTCGTCGTTCGTAGCGTGAAGTGATAACGAGAGTCTTAACGGGATTTCGAAGTCGGCCAAGTCCTCAATGCCAGGAACAATTCCAGAAGTTGAGATAGTTATGTGGCGCGCTCCTAAATTCCTCATGTGCTTGTCGTTAAGTGAACGTATAGCCGCGAAAACGTTGTCTTCATTTAGAAGAGGCTCTCCCATTCCCATAAAGACTATGTTATTTATGTCAGCCCCGTTCATTTTTTCCATGAGCAAAAATTGTCCAAGTATCTCCCCGCGTGTTAAATTCCTGTGAAAACCGTTAGCCCCAGTCTCGCAGAAAGTACACGCTAAAGGACAGCCCGCTTGACTCGATATACAAGCAGTCTTATGATCCCCATGGTTGAGCAATACAGATTCGATTCTATTACCGTCGTGTAACTGCCACAAAAATTTTCGCGTTCCGTCACGTGAAGATTGCTGCTTAATCATTATTGGCAAGGTCATCAAAATATTCTCGCTAAGTTTATTACGTAAATCTTTTGATAAATTGCTCATGTCGTGATAGTTAAAAACTTTCTTCGCGTATATCCATTGACAGACTTGGCCAGCTCGAAATTTCGCATCACCCCAGTTAGTAAACAATAATTGCCAATCGCCTAAAGATAATTCTAATGCGTCGTAAGTCATAAGTTTTAACCTCCTCAATTTTCCTTACAGATAGGCTAGTGTCATATATAATAGCAAACGTTCATAATATGATCTTGCAAAGGAGTGTAGTAAATGCGCAAATTTTTTGTTGTAATGCTTATATTGGCAACCACGTTGACTACCGCATTTGCCGAAGACGCTTTTGATAACCAAGTAAAGATTGGTCGTGACAGATCTGGAATGACTTGGTGGCTTGTCGATTACGGAATGAAAGGCTCAACGCCTTATGCAGTGGCCAGAAAATATTACACTGGAGAAGCTGGCAGAACAGAAACAATTGAAATATTAACCTCACGTTACTCTGTAAAACCGAAGAGAGCCAACGCACTTTATTTCACTGAATATCGTTACGAGTATACTTCGGATAATGAACGAGTTGCGGAAGTGTACAGGAAACATTACGATATGAACGGAAGGATGATTTATGGTCTTGAGTTTGACGGTAAATCTTCAGCTAGTGAAAAAACTTATGTAAACGTCGTGAAGAATACTATACAGTCAAAAGGCTTAGCCTATGCTACAGGAAAGTTAAAGAAGTAAGGAGAGAATCACTATGAAAACGAAATTATTTGTGTTGCTGAGCGTTTGTGTAATGTTGCTTGCCTGTGAAGGTATTGTGTATGCTGACTCTGGCGAAGGATATTTTGGTGATGACGAAGTTATAGACGCTAATCCCGATACGCCGTTCATCCCTCCAATGCCAACAGAAGACGAGCTTGAAGAGGAATATGAAAATGAAGACAGCGAGGTCGCTACGGAAAAAAACACTAAGGCAAGTATATGGAAGAAGCCTCCAGAGAAATATTCTGAAGACACAGCCAAAGTTATAAACAGCTATGGACTTTCAAAGAAGAGAGCCAAGAACCTCATTAATAACCACAAAGACGCGGCTGCCGGTATGGGTAACAAAGAGAAAGTTAAGCGATACCAAAATATATTAAGACAATTCCCAATGGATTATCTTGCTGCATACAGAGCCGCTGAAGCAACTTTTGCAATGGGACGCAACAGTCAAGCACTAAGATGGGTAAATCAATCACTTGCAATTTATCCTGATTATATGCCGGCACGAAGACTCAAGAAACAAATTGAGGGCGCACTGAAATAGTAACGCAATCAAAATAATCAATGGCAGTCTCTGATTATTCGGGGACTGCTATTTTTGTATCTGTTATAATCGTCTAATCTTTCACGGTAAATTTATAATTCATAGGAGGAATGTTGAATCTTGGGAAAAGTCGCAAAAAATTTAGGGCTTTATCTCGTGTTTGTGTTAGCCGTCGTCACGATGGTGAATACGTTTTTGACGCCTGAAGAAGTCCAGAAACAATATGACGAAATAAGTTACAGCCAATTTCTGAAAGAGCTTGACGCAGGAAATATACGCATACTTCAGATCAGGAACAACACCATACAAGGTGAGTCTAGTTCTGCAACTTTACAAGGCGAATTAACCGACGGGACTCGATTCTTGACTTACGGGCTTGACGTTTCTGACTTGGCTGACAAAGCGGCCGCTAAAGGAGTTATGGTGACGGTTGAAGCTCCCCAGAAAAATGTATGGTGGGTAACGTTGATGACTTCATTGTTCCCGACATTGCTACTGATCGGCGTATGGGTATACTTCATGAATAATATGCAGCCGGGCGGCAGTGGTCGAATAATGTCATTTGGCCGTAGCAAGGCTAAACTATTTCTTGACAACAAACCTAAAGTCAAATTTGTCGATGTAGCTGGCTGTGATGAAGCTAAAGAAGAATTGCAAGAGGTCATAGAATTTCTCAAGGATCCCGATAAATTTAAGAAGTTGGGCGCAAGAGTTCCTAAGGGTGTGTTATTAGTTGGACCTCCCGGCACTGGTAAAACTTTGTTGGCTCGTGCGGCTGCGGGTGAAGCTGATGTTCCGTTCTTCAGTACAAGCGGCTCTGACTTTGTAGAAATGTTTGTAGGAGTTGGCGCGGCCAGAGTTCGAGATTTATTCGAGCAGTCTAAGAAGTATCAACCTTGCATTATATTCATGGACGAGATCGACGCAGTTGGACGACATAGGGGGGCGGGCCTCGGTGGTGGCCATGATGAACGTGAGCAGACTTTGAATCAATTACTTGTTGAGCTTGACGGCTTTGACGACACTACAAGCACGATATTAATCGCCGCAACGAATAGGCCGGACATTCTTGACCCTGCATTATTGAGGCCTGGTAGATTTGATAGACATATAACAGTTGATAAACCTGACGTTAAGGGGCGCGAAGAGATTCTGAAAGTTCACATGAAGGACAAGAAATTTGCCGACGATGTAAACACTGGAATTTTAGCGCGCAGAACACCTGGACTTGTTGGAGCAGATTTAGAGAACCTTGTGAATGAAGCCGCGTTGCTAGCTGCAAGACACAGTAAGGAAAAAATAGACATGAGCGACCTGGAAGAGGGCATTGAACGAGTACTAGCCGGGCCGGAACGTAAGAGCCGATTAATTAACGAACACGAGAAGAAAATTATCGCTTATCACGAAACAGGACACGCAATTGTCGCGAAAGTTTTACCGGGAGCTGACCCAGTTCACAAAATTTCTATCATTCCACGAGGTCACGCAGCACTAGGTTACACGTTGCAGCTTCCTGAAGAAGATCGTTTCCTGATGTCTAAATCCGAACTTATGAATAGAATCGCGATTTTATTAAGCGGTCGAGTTAGTGAGGAAATAGTGTTCAATGACGTAACAAGCGGAGCCGCCAATGATCTTGAACGTGCTACACAGATAGCTAGACAAATGGTTACGCAGCTAGGCATGAGCAATTCTCTTGGACTCGTTAAACTTGGAAATAAGCGCGAAGAAGTTTTTTTGGGACGTGATATTTCTGAGGATAAAAATTACAGCGATCAGGTTGCTTACGCTATAGACAAAGAAGTAAAAGCGATCATTGACGAATGTTACGAGACTGCTAAGGAAATTTTGACGGAACGACGAGCCTTAATGGACAAAATCGCCGGTGTGTTGCTCGAACGTGAGGTGCTTGACGCTGAAGAATTTGACAGACTTGTGAAGGAAGGCGTACAGAAGTCAGAGCTTCCAGAACTGCCAGAAAGTCGCATTGATAATTTACCCCATACTAGCCACGATTTTATCGCATAAATACAATTTGCCGCTGCTTGTTCACGAGTGGCGGTATTTTCTCTCTTCAAGACATTCCGAAATTTTAGGGGGATATTATTTTTCTCGTTTCATGATATAATACTCGCGTTTTCGCGTTGGGGAGTAGTCTAACGGCAGGACGCGGGACTTTGGATCCTAAAATGTTGGTTCGATTCCAGCCTCCCCAGCCACACGATAACTTAGAGGTGATGTATGAATTATGAATAGTCTGTGCGTTCTCATAATGGCAGCAGGTAAAGGCACGCGAATGAGGAGCGCAACCCCTAAAGTTTTGCAGCCAATTTTGGATCGGCCAATCATAGATTACGTGATTAGTAACGCGTTATCAGCAGGAATAACACCAGGGAATATTTGTGTGTTAGTCGGTTCAGGAGGCGAGGCAGTCGAGGAGCATCTACAAAAAACTTTCCCATCAGTAAAAATTTTATGGCAACATAAACAGTTAGGAACAGGACACGCAGTCAAGACCGCGCGAGAATTTTGGTCGGGCTATGAGAATCTTATCGTGCTTAATGGTGACGTGCCTTTGATGACCACGAAAAGCTTTCAAGATTTAATCAACAACATTGACGAGAGCAAAAACGATTGTACAGTGATAGCTTTTAATGCCAAAAATCCTGGAGCTTATGGCAGAATAATTCGTGAACCAGATAAGAAATCTATAAGCATAATCGAGTTTAAGGACGCCACAAAAGAACAACGGAAGCTTCATGAGGTGAACGCCGGTTGTTACGCTTTTAAGGTCGAGGCTCTGAAAAGAGTTGTCGATCTCATAACTAACAGTAATGCTCAACACGAATACTATTTGACCGACGCATTAGCCCTCATGAACGACCAAGGACTCGTTACGGGGGCTTTTATTTTGCCCGAAGACGAAATGCAGGGTGTAAACACTCAAAGCGAATTAGCAAAAGTTACTCGTACAATGCAGAAGCGAATAAATACTCGTTGTCTTGATAACGGCGTTAGAATGATTGATCCCTCAACTGTATATATCAGCCCTGATGCTGAACTTTCGCCAGACGTTGTAATTATGCCTAACGTTCAAATTTGGGGAAAGTGCAAAATTTCCGAAGGTGCTTATATCGGTTCGGGGTCGATACTCAAAAATGCTGTTATAGGCAAAAATGTTGAGCTTGTGGCTTACGCTTTTATCGAGAACAGTGAACTCAAGGAAGGTTCAAAGGCTGGGCCGTTCTGTTACATTCGCGATAAATCATGCCTTGAGAAAAAAGCTTTTGCGGGAAAATTCGTTGAGCTTAAAAATTCACACATAGGCGAAAATTCCAAAGTCCCTCATTTGTCATATATGGGAGACGCAACACTTGGCCATGATGTCAACATAGGCGCAGGAAGCATTACTTGCAACTATGATGGCGAACACAAAAATAAAACGTTTATTGGCAATAATTGTTTTGTCGGATCAGATACGATGTTTGTAGCACCTGTTGAGGTTTTAGACGGTGCAGCAACGGCGGCTGGGTCAGTTATCACACAAACAGTTCCTGAAAACTCTCTAGGAGTCGGAAGAGCAAGGCAAACGAACATAGCTGACTGGTCATTAAGAAATCTTCATTTACATCACAAAACCAATCCGGAAGGGGAAAAATAATCTTGTCCAGAGGAAACGGCCTGAAAATATTTTCCGGCACAGCGCACCCAGAATTTTCAAAGCGTATCAGCAACGAATTACGCGTGGCATTATCCGACATTAAGCACTACAGATTCTCGGACGGTGAAATAGGCGTTACCCTTAATGAGAGTGTAAGAGGCTCTGACGTGTTTATAATTCAGCCAACATGTTACCCGACTAACGAAAATATCATGCAGCTATTAATCATGGCCGACGCAGTTAGGCGCGCATCAGCTAGTTACGTGAACGCGGTTATCCCATATTTCGGTTATGCCCGTCAGGATCGTAAAGCAAAACCTCGTGAACCAATTACGGCTAAATTAGTGGCGAATTTGTTGACGCACGGCGGAGTTGATAGAGTAGTTACAGCAGATTTGCACGCAGGACAACTTCAAGGCTTCTTTGATATTCCTGTTGACCATTTAACGGGCATGAATTTATTAGCCGATTATTTCAAGAAAGAGTTAGCAGGTGATCTGAAAGCGGGTAAAGTTGTTGTAGTATCGCCTGACGTTGGAGGAGTTGCTAGGGCACGAAAATTTGCGGTAATGCTCAACACTGATATAGCCATTGTGGATAAACGACGCTCGTACGAATTGACAAACGTTTCCGAAGTAATGGACATTGTGGGCAATGTAAAGGATCGCACTGCGATTCTCGTTGATGATATTATCGACACGGCAGGAACTATTTGTCACGCGGCTGAAGGTCTTGTTGATAGAGGCTGCAATAAAGTTTTTGCATGTGCAACTCATGCTGTGTTATCAGGGCCGGCAATGCAGAGAATCGAACGTTCCCCGATAGAGATGCTCGTATTCTCTGACACAATACCAATCCCCCAAGAAAAGCAATCGCGAAAGATCATGCAGTTGTCAATCGCGCCTTTGTTCGCAGAAGCTATAAAACGCATTCACACAGAAGAATCCGTAAGCAAAATGTTTGATTAATCATGTCTCGCAAGCAAGCTATTAAGACTGCTATAAGACACCCTGGAAAATTATTGCGTTTTCTCTCAGATTTCAAGGCTTACAACAAAGCCAACACACGACCAGAATTTAAAGCTAAGTTGAGTAAATCTTACCCGTGCTTAAACGATTGGGACGATGACGCCGGCGGGACTTTGAGCTTTTATTTCTGGCAAGATTTGTGGGCGGCAAAGAAAGTTTTTCAGGCTCAACCTTCAGAACATTTTGATATTGGTTCAAGAGTTGATGGATTTATCGCTCATGTGTTATCGTTTATGCCTGTAACTATGATTGATATTCGTCCATTGGCTCACGAGATTGAAGGATTGAAATTCATTCAGGCTGATGCAACTAATCTCGAGGGTATTCCCGATAATTCGTTAAATTCATTGTCATCGTTGTGCGCTCCGGAGCACTTTGGGCTTGGCCGTTATGGTGATCCAATTAATCCAGATGCATGTTTCAAAGCTTTACAATCTATGCAACGAGTCCTCCGTGGGGGGGGAAGTTATACATATCCGTTCCAGTAGGTAGTGATGATGCAGTCGCGTTTAATGCACATAGAATCTTTAAGCCGGAAACAATAATAGATACGCTCAATGTATTAACACTAACAGATTTCAGCTTGATACAAACAGACTGGAAAATCGGCACGAAATATATTGAGCATGTGGATTACAAAAAGTTCGATCTATCCATGGATTATGGAGGCGGAACAGTAGGATTGTTTGAGTTCCTTAGGAAATAGGTCATTGTGGCTTGGCCTCGTTGCCGTTAAGTTAGTTGGCTTTCGGGGCTATGCATTATCTTGGTCCTCCACGTCTTCCCATGTTGCCCATTAACCCGCCGCTTGTTCTTGTTTCAGTTTTAGCTCCTTTTTGTGCATTGATTATGAGTTCAGTTCCTTCACGCAACACATTTCTTGCACGTCCAGATTCTTCGCTGACCAGTTCCACCCACCTGTTATCAGAAATTCCAATTTGAACTTTAACCGGCATCATCATAACGCCATCACGTTCAGGCCACACTATCCCGGAGTTCAGAGTCTTCTTTTGCGTCAATAAATCTCTGTCAAATGATATTGTGCTCAATAATTCTTCAGGCGGTGTGAATCTCAAAGCAGCTACAGGAAGTCTTAATGTATTTTTGGCCGCGGCAGTCTCGATTGATACATTCGCAGTCATTCCTGGCTTGAGCTTTAAGTCGGGGTTATCAACATGAATTATCACTGTATACGTAACAACACTGTCGCTTGTAGAAGGAGCGATACGAACCTGAACAACTTTGCCCTCAAAAGTTTCATCGGGAAATGCGTCAACCCTGAACGTAACATCCTGACCTTCAGCCACTGAACCTATGTCGGCTTCGTCAACTTTTGTCTCTATTTGCATTCTCGTTAAATCTTCAGCAACTTTGAAGAGCGTAGGAGCTTGTAAACTTGCGGCTACAGTCTGCCCTGCGTCAACTTGTCTATCAATCACGACGCCATTAACCGGAGAAGTTATTCGAGTGTAATTTAAATTCGTTCGTGCCCTCTCTACCGCGGCTTTACCCTGAACGACTCTCGCTTTTGCTTCCTGTAATGATGCTCGCTTCAAAGCTACGTCCGTCTCGCTCGTATCAACCTGACTGCGAGCTATTAATTTACGTGCAAGTAGTTCTTTGTTGCGTGCTAGTTGTCTCTCTGAATCTGCTAACGACGCTTGGGCGCTCTTAACACCTGCTTGATATACTGCTAGGCTTGCCTCGGATTCACTTAACGTCAATCTCAACACGGAAGGATCTATCAACGCTATTAACTGACCAGCTTTAACCGGGGAATTAAAGTCAACGTAAATCTCCTGAACAGTCCCGGAAACCTGTGTACCAATCTCAACAACGCTTATTGCGTTCAATTCTCCTGTGGCCGTTACAGTTGAAACTATATCGCCGCGAGTTATTGTTGAAGTAGTCAGTCCGTACTCTACAGGCTCTTCACGAAAAGCGTAAAAATAAACTCCGTAACCAATTCCTGATATTATCGCTAGTATAAGTAATTTCTTAAGCCCTGCTAACATGTAATTTCCCCCTCCAGAATTTCTATATTCTCTGCGTTAAGTTTCCCAAGTGGTATTGATTTATTTGTGCCGTGATAATCGCTTCCGCCTGAAATTAATAGCCCGTTCTTCCTTGCAATGCTCTCAAGCCATTTACATTTCTCAAGCTTATATTTCGAGTAAAAGCATTCAAGCCCCCGTAATCCATACGAGATTAACTCGTCCAAAGTCTCACGAAATTTTTGCTCAGGTAATTCGCTCTCTCGTTCTCCTCCTAAAGGGTGTGCCCATATTGATATACCTCCGGAAGAGTTTATTGCATTTATTGCAAGTTCAGCGTCAATTTTGTCGTTTCCTGTTTTACATTTGTCTATTATGTCCTCGATAGCCTCGTTTCGATTTTTAGCATAACCCTTGCTTACAATCATGTTGCCTAAATGTGGCTTGCCCACGCTTGGAATTTGTAACAATGATTTTATTTCGTCGTCAGTGAATATGATTCCGAACTCGTCGCGTAAAAATTCAATGCGCTTGTAAAATTTTTCGCGCCTCAATTTATCGCCCCTGTTAAGAGCGTCTATGAAGCTTGAGTTATTCTCGTCGTAATTCAGGCCAAGTATGTGACACTTGCCATTATTTATCGTTCTACAGGAAAATTCTATGCCCTTAATGAATATTAAGTCGTCCGTGATAATATTTCGCATGGCTAACGCACCTTTAATCGTATCGTGGTCAGTTATTGCAAATTTCCTTATTCTGGCTTCACGAATCTTTCTCAATAACTCTTCAGGCGAATCCGTTCCGTCAGAAGCGTTTGTGTGAATGTGTAAATCAATTTTATTTCCCAAATTTATACCTCTTCCTAAAAAATTAAACCCCGTGCAATTAACTTACACAGGGTCAAACATATGTTATTGTTATGAAAATTTTGTGGAATTAGCCGCGAGTGATTTCGGTGTTGGCCATTTTCTCATAAACAAGTGCAAGCGCGCTATGGTCGTTTTGTCCTTTGCCGTCAGCGTGAAGAATCTTCATCATTTCGAAAACCTGTACAGTTAATGGAATGGGACTATCAACTGATTTAGCAGCGTCCATAACGTTGTTCAAGTCTTTAATGTGTAAATCGATCTTGAAACCCGGCTTGAAATTACGATCCATGATCATAGGTGCCTTTGCGTCCATAACTGTTGAACCAGCAAGTCCACCCCTGATAGCCTGATAAATTGCCTCGGGATCAACGCCAGCTTTTTTGCCAAGCATTAAAGCTTCACTAACAGCCGCGATATTTACAGCAACCACGATTTGATTGCAAAGTTTCGTAACATTTCCTGCTCCGATCCCACCGCAAAGAACTACGCTTGAGCCCATGGCTTTGAGTACTGACTCGAACTTTTCAAATACTTCCTTCTTGCCTCCAACCATGAAGCTTAATGTCCCGTCAATGGCTTTAGGCTCTCCGCCTGAAACAGGTGCATCAAGCATTTCGATCCCCTTCTTTGCCAACGCGTCGGCTATTTCACGGCTTGCTATGGGGTTGATTGATGACATGTCTATAAAACTTGCGCCCTTCTCCATATGATCGGCTACTTTGTCGTCTTCAAGCATAACGCTTTTTACGTGAGGTGAGTTAGGGAGCATTGTTAGAACGAGTTCAACACCTTTCGCAGCGTCAACAGCATTAGCAGCCTTCACAGCTTTGCCCTTGCCAAACTCAACAACTTCATCAGCTACAGCCTGTGTACGATCGTAAACTCTTAATTCGTGTCCAGCCTTAATTAAATTCTTGGCCATAGGCTTGCCCATAATTCCAAGTCCAATGAATCCGATTTTCATGATTAAATTACCTCGCTTATGAAAAATTTGTGATTTGCTAATTATAACAGGAAGACTTGCTTCAATTAGTTATATTTTTTTCCAGTGATGAATAATTCTCTTTCGGGGGGGTGTGAGTTTTTATACTCTGGGACAAGTTCTTGTAGTATTGATAAGGCTTCGTCGGGGTTATGTAAGGCGTATTCGAGTTTTTCGTCAAGTTTTAATTCTATCATACCTTTATCTGCTTCCATATTGCTGACAAAAATTTTAGGGTTTTTGGTTTTGTGGACACTCCTATCATCGTAGAAAAGTTCTTCGTAAAGTTTTTCGCCCGGTCTGACTCCAGTATAGATAATGTTAATATCCTTATAAGGCTCATAACCGCTAAGACTGATCAATAATTCCGCCATTTCCCTAATTATGACAGGTTCACCCATATCAAGAACGAATAACTCGCCACCATGCCCCAAAGCTCCTGCTTGAATGACAAGGCTAACGGCTTCCGGTATAAGCATAAAATATCTTTTCATATCCGGGTGTGTAACTGTAACTGGCCCACCTGCAGCTATTTGTTCTTCAAATTTAGGAACTACGCTCCCACGACTTCCAAGAACATTCCCAAATCTTACAGCCATAAATTTTGTGTCAGGATAATTTCTTTGCTCTTGCTTTAAGAATTTTTCGGCCAAACGCTTTGACGCTCCCATTATGCTTGAAGGATTTACTGCTTTATCGGTCGAAATCATTACCATACGTTCCACATGATATTTGCCTGAACAACGTGCTATAGTTCTTGTACCAAGATCATTTACTCGCATTGCCTCACGTGGGGAAAATTCCATTAAAGGGACGTGTTTATGTGCAGCCGCATGAAATACAACTTGTGGCTTATAAGTTGCGAAAAGGTTATTTATTGCGATCTCGTCGGCTACGTCAGCTATTACAGGGTGTACAGGAATGTTGATGTCAAATTTGTTGAGTTTCTCGAGGAGTAAGTATATTGATTGTTCACCGTGGCCAAGCACAAAAACTTCTGAAGGGTTGTTATGTAAGACTTGATTAACTATTTCGCTTCCGATGGAGCCTCCAGCACCGGTTATTAAAACTCGCTTATTCTTTATGTAATTTGATTCTGGATCAAGGCTTATTGTTACAGGTTCACGCCCTAATAAATCCTCAAGCTTAACTTTTCTAAGTCTTGATACAGAAACTTGGCCTCCTGCTAATTCGACTATGCTAGGTAAAATTCGTACTTCTACGTCCAGCGGAGTTAATGCGCTATAAATTTCGCGGATCTTCTTTCCATTGAACGTTGAGATAGCTATAAGGACTACCTTAAAATTTTCGCGCTCAATAATTTCTCTAAGCTCTGAAGTATTACCAAAAACTTTCAGTCCGGAAACGTGCATTCCAATTTTACGCTTATCATCATCAACGAAGCCGGCCGGAAGCAATTCACTCTCTACAGTTCGCATAAGATCTCTTGCCAAAAAAACTCCAGCTTCTCCAGCGCCGATTATCAAGGTTTTACGTCGTAAATGTTTGTTATTAGGGTGAAGTGATTTCGTCATTAGCCAGGAAAATCTCAAACCGCCACATAGGAATAAACCAGCAAAAAACGCAATAGCAAACGCCACTCGCGAAAATACTGCAAACTTCAGCACAGCATTAAGAACTAAGAAAACTGCAACGCCCAAGATATACACGGTTGTGAAACGAATATAGTCCTCAGTTCCAGCATGAGGCCATATTGTCCCGTACTGACCAAACGCAGCAAACGCTGTTATACACACAGTGGGAAAGACTACCATTAAGGTTTGCCAATTACCAACGCTATATGGTATTAATCGTCCGGATCTTATCGCGTATCCTAAATACACAGCAGAGGATAACAAGATAAAATCCATACACGCTACGACAAATACCCTCGTTGACGTTTTGCGCCAAAAGTCCTTTATAAGTTTGACATACATGTTGTTTTTGCACCGAACCTGTTCTTCTCTAAATGTTTTCATAAAACTAAGTAATTCTATCATAGATCATAATTTGACTGTAAAATTAGAGCGTAATAAATATCGTAATCAGGAGTAAGTAAAATTTATGAGTGTATCTTTATATCGTAAATACAGGCCTCAAACTTTTGCAGATGTTTCCGGACAAAAAGCCGCTATTGATGTGATCACTAATTCAATCGCAAAATCCAGGGTTGGGCACGCGTATTTATTTTCAGGATCAAGAGGCTGCGGAAAAACTTCGGTCGCCAGAATCTTTGCTAAGGCTCTTAACTGTCTTGATCGTCAACAAAGCTTTGAACCTTGCGGGAAATGTTCCAATTGCACAAGCATAACAGCAGGGGAAAGTCTTGACGTCATAGAAATTGACGGAGCCTCTAACAATGGTGTCGACGAAGTCAGAGAACTAAAAAATAATGTAACTCTTGCGCCCTTTACCTCAAAATACAAGATTTATATCATTGATGAAGTTCACATGTTGTCAACCGCGGCTTTCAATGCACTCTTAAAGACTCTTGAAGAACCTCCCGAGCACGTAATATTTATTCTCGCGACTACAGAGCCTCATAAAGTCCCTGTTACGATTAGATCACGTTGCCAGCATATTCCATTTCACAGCATTACGCCTAATGACATATTTGCACGCTTGAATTACGTTTGTGAACACGAAAATATTACGGCTGAACCTGAAGCACTATGGGAAATTTCACGACAGGCCGACGGAGCTTTACGAGATGCACTATCATTGCTTGAACAGGTTAATGCGGCCGGAGATATTACATTACAAAGCGTTGAAGCAACTTTTGGAGCAGGTAGCAGACCAGCTTTTGAACGTTGGATAAAAATTTTGAGGTCTAATTCTGGCGAAGCATATACAGGACTGAAAACAATGTTTGATAATGGAGCGTCGGGCATTCGAGTCTTTGAAGAAATGTTTTCGCTTGTGCGTAATTTGTGGCTCGTATCGAAATGGCAAAATATGGCTGATAGTCTAGGTGCGTCGGAGAGTGAGAAAACTTTTCTGCGTGATGAGGCCAAGAACTGGGAGTCAGAAAAATTACACTCGTTGTTGAATGCGGTTAATAAAGCTCTAGTTCAGGCACGAATGGGAGTCAGGAATGATATTCTGCTGGGAATGTTCTTGTTATTCATTGAGCCAGCTCCCGCCGAATCAATATCGTTGACACCGCCGACTCAAGCAATGTCCCTGCCTCAACAAATTTCGACGCCGCCGGCTGTTACTGCACAAACTAAACAGGAAGTAAAAGTTGATGAAAAAATTGAGTATGACCAGGCCTTGAAGGAAGAGTTAATGAAGATTGCACACGAGAAAAATTTTTTGCTCTATTGCGGATTGTTCGGGGTGAATGTTTATAAGCTGGATAAGACACTTTTTCTTGAGGCCGACAACATATACACGTATGAAGGACTTAAAATCGAGACAACAGCTTCAACTATTCGCGAAGTTTTCGACGATTATCCTGAAGTGATTCTCAAATTTGGTAGTGAAAAATTTACTTGTCCTGAAAAGAAACTTAGTGATATTGACAAACTACCCCAAGCTTCCCCAACACAGCAATCAGAACCGCGAGAGGAGACAAAGCTAACGGAGGACTCTGACGAGGCGAAAGAAGCTGAAGAGACTGACAGCAATACAAACGAGAACAAAGAAGCAAGTTTTGAGAAAATAAAAAAATGGCTGGCAAACAATGGCTTTGGCCCTGAAATAGTGTTGATTAAACGCAAAGATGAGGACGAGACAGAAGAGGCAGAAGAAATTAACGTAATGGAACTTGATTTAGAAGCAGAAGCTGAAGGAGACGATGACGATGAGTAATCAAGATTTTGTTCACTTGCATGTTCATACGGAATACAGTTTGCTTGACGGAGCTATAAGGACTAAGGATTTGGCCAAAAAAGTTTCAGATTGGGAACACAAGGCAGTAGCCATGACTGATCACGGAGTTATGTATGGTGCTGTAGAGTTTTACGAAAATTGCCTTGCTCAGGGAGTCAAACCTATATTAGGTTGTGAGGCGTACGTATCTCCCGAAGGAATTAATTCAAGAGAAGGACAACGCTACAATCATTTACTACTGTTGGCTGAAAACGAAACTGGTTGGCATAATCTCATAAAGCTAAACTCAATCGCCAACACTGACGGATTTTATTACAAGCCTAGAATAGATCATGCGCTCTTAGCAAAATATAATGAGGGAATAATAGCTTCTTCGGCTTGTCTTGCTGGAGAGATACCGCAATTTATTCTTCATGACGATATGGAGAAAGCAATCTCACGCGCTGAACACTACAAAGCCATGATGGGGCCGGGAAAATTTTTCCTGGAGATCATGCCGAACGGACTCGAAGAACAAAAAAAGGTCAACACGGGGATTCTAGAACTCTCAAAGCGTTTGGATATTCCAGTGATAGCTACAGGGGACGCGCATTATCTTAATAAGGAGGATTACGACTGGCATAATATATTGCTCAAAATTAATACTCATGCAACTGTAAACGATGACGCGTTCGGATTTACTCGCAATGATTTCTATTTGATGACGCCTCAAGAAGTTTACGAAAAATTGGGGAGCGAGTGCCCGCAAGCTTTAACTAACACGGTAGAGATAGCTGAACGCTGCAACGTGAAATTGCCATTGAAGACTGGCCATTATATTTTGCCTAGCTTGAATCTTGAGGAGGGCGAAACGCCTGAAGACAGATTGAGACGGCTTGCCCATGAAGGACTCGAAGGACGGATTAGACATAAGGGCCTTGACGAGATTCCCGAGGTCTACAAAAAACGTTTGGAGTACGAATTAGGCACAATAACTTCCATGGGATTCTCGGCATATTTCCTGATAGTCTCCGGTATTATTCACGACGCTAAAGAGAGAAATATTCCTATAGGGCCAGGCCGTGGGTCTGCAGCTGGTTCACTCGTAGCATGGTGCTTAGGAATAACTTCACTTGATCCTTTGAAATATAATCTCCTGTTTGAACGTTTTCTAAATCCTGAAAGAATCTCAATGCCTGATATTGATACTGACGTTTCCGACAAAGGACGCGACGAATTGCTCAAAGCCATAGCCCAAAAATACGGGAAAGATCATGTTGCACAGATCGTAACTTTTGGACGTATGAAGGGCCGCCAATCAGTTAAGGACGTTGGCAGAGCGTTAGGCAAAGATTACAGCTTGATGGACTCGACGGCGAAATTAATTCCTGCTATGGCCAAGAATATTGACGAGGCTTTGAAGAATACTCCTGACTTAGAGGAAAAATACGAGAAAGACCCGGAGATTCACAGCATAATTGACAAAGCCAAGAACATTGAGGGATTAGCGCGTCATACTTCACAACATGCGGCCGGTGTTGTAATAACTCCTGAACCAACCACAAATTATGTTCCGGTCAAAAAGATTAACACGAGCGGTAAAGGCGATTCGGATCAGGTCGTAACACAATTCACCATGGAACCTGTAGAAAAACTTGGCCTTGTGAAAATGGATTTCTTGGGATTGAGCACGCTGTCGATAATTCAGGAGGCCCTTGAAAACATCAAGAACAACGGCAAAGAAGTCCCTGATCTTAACAAAGTCAACGAGGACATGAATGACCCGAAAACTTTTGCGCTCCTGCAGGAAACTGACACAATGGGAGTCTTTCAGCTTGAGTCCGACGGAATCAGAGCAATGTTACGAAAATTGAGGATAGACCGCTTTGAAGATTTAGTTGCAGCGTTGGCAATGTATCGTCCCGGGCCGTTGGATAGCGGAATGGTTGACCAGTATATCGAATGCAAACATGGAAGGAAAAAGCCAGCTTATCCCCACCCTATGCTTGAGGACGTCCTCAAAGAAACTTACGGCGTAATTCTCTACCAGGAGCAGGTTATGCAATGTGCGTCAGTCTTGGCCGGTTACACTTTAGGGGAGGCTGATATTTTAAGGCGAGCAATGGGTAAGAAGAAAGTTGAGGTTATGGCTGAACAGCGTGCAAAATTTTTGGCAGGAGCTGAAAAAAAAGGAATTGACCCTAAAACAGCCTCTGATGTATTCGACAACATAGAGAAATTCGCGGGGTACGGCTTCAATAAATCTCACAGCGCGGCTTATGCGTTAGTCTCGTATGATACAGCGTGGCTCAAAGCTAATTACAAGGTCGAGTTTTTGGCAGCGTATCTGTCAAGTAAAATGAAGGCCAAGAAGGAAGTTTTGGGGCGTTACGTCGTTGAAGTTCGACAAAGTGGTATAAAAGTTTTGCCTCCAGATATTAATACGTCTATGGAAAGTTTTACAGCAGTTGGTCATGTAATTCGTTTCGGTTTGGGGGCAGTAACAAGAGTCGGACATAACACCGTCGAAATGATCGTAAATGAACGTGTTAGAAACGGTAAATTTAAATCGCTGTGGGACTTCCTGAAACGTGTTGATATGAGTATGATAAACAAGGCTGCACTCGAAAATTTAATCAGGGCCGGAGCGTTTGATGAGATTCACAAAAACAGAGCGCAGTTAGTGGCATCACTGCCATCGTTTGTTGACGCGGCACAAAGGAACAATAAGGATAAGAACAGCCAGCAGCTTTTGCTTTTCGATGATGATAGTGATGTTGTAGATAATGAACCCAAAATGGTTGAAGCTAAGGACTATGAAGAGCATGAACGCTTGAGTTTCGAGAAAGACGTTACAGGCTTGTATATGTCTGGGCACCCTTATGACTCTTATCAAGATAAAATTTTGCCATACACGAATTGCTCAATCAAGAATTTTGCTGACTGGCAAGGACAGAATCTCAGACCTTGTATCGGCGGAATCATAACCGGCCTCAAAGAGAAATTAATGAAGAACAAAGTCGACACAATGTGCAATCTAAAACTTGAGGACTCTGAAAGCGATATTGACATCGTGATATTTGCCAATAAATGGAAGGAACTCAAAGGCACTCTCACAAACGGAATGCCATGCGTGATTGAAGGTAAAATTGGCGACAGGGGCGGAATGGTTCTTGAGAAGATTTACAACATGGACGAACTGGAGGAGAAAGCTACTCGTTACCTTAGGCTGAACTGGGTGGTAAATGGCGACGAGGATAATACGTTAATGTCATTCTTTAGACCGTTAAACAGTAGCAGAGGGAATGTGCGTGTGCTTGTGTCTTTCAAGGACGACAACGAAGAGTGCGTGATGAGCTTCAAGAATTTTCATGTTGACCTTAAGACTTTACCCGAGAACGTTACGCGGGCTGTAACAAAGAATTTCACGATTTAGCGTTGATTGAGAGCATATTGCTTTATCTCGTTTCTAGGGATTTTGTAATTGCTCTCAATCTCTTTCACAATATCCTTAACGCTTAACTCATCTTCAAGCATTTTATCAACTTCGGCGTGCCACAACTTTTCCTCGTCGTCGTGATTTTTGTTGCGGCCTTCAATCACCAGCACCAGCTCACCTTTTGCGCCTTCGGTTATTCGGGCCAAAATACCTGATAAATTTTCGCGTATAGCCTCCTGAAATACTTTGCTAATCTCGCGAACCAACGCGGCCTTTCTGTCTCCGAACGCCTGAATCATTTCCGTGATGTTCTTCTCCGCTTTGTGTGGCGATATATAAAAACATAACGTGTAAGGAAAATTCTTGAGGCTTTCGAAAAGTTTTGTGCGTTCTCCCGTTTTCTCCGGCGGAAATCCCATGAATACAAATGGCTGTGGCGTCAATCCCGATAACAAAACCGCGGGCAACATAGCTGAAGGGCCGGGCAATACGTCAACTTCAATGCCTTCATCAACGGCTCGTCGTAACAAAATCCAACCTGGATCAGAAATTCCAGGGGTCCCAGCATCAGAGATAACCGCAACTTTTTTACCCTCGCGCAATTTCTCAAGCAAACCTGGCAATTTTTCATTTTCATTGTGAACGTGAAACGACGTAAGATTTTTATCAATTTCATATTTCCGCAGCAATATGCTTGAAGTTCTCGTGTCCTCACACGCTATTAAATCAGCTTCACGCAAAACTCTTAACGCCCTCAAAGTTATATCTTCAAGATTTCCGATTGGAGTTGGAACTAGAGTCAATGGCATTGTTATTCCCTCACTATGTCAATTACTGTAATTTCTGGCGGAACGAACAAACGCAGCATGGCCATGTTAAAGCCCGAACCATTGCTAACGTACACGCAACCTCCAGCTTTTTGCGATAAACCTTGTGTACTCTTTGAGGCAAAATTTTTAAAATATCCTAATGGCCAAAATTGTCCGCCGTGAGTGTGGCCAGATAGTTGCAAATCAAATTTCCCCTCGGCATCAAACGGAAGTCCCGGCCTATGCTTTAGCACTAACACGAATTTATTCTCATCGCCAGGTTTAAGAAAAGGTTTCAGCCAGCCGTTGATAATGTCATCGAGTCCGACAATAACGATCCCTGCCGCCTCAATTCGTTCATTGATTAACAGGTTAAAACCGCATTGCCTGATTATTCCTTCGACGTCCTCATCAAGAATCCAATAATGTTCATGATTGCCATTTACAGCAAACCCTCCATAACGAGAATTTTTCGCGGCCTCTGTGAGTAATTCAAGCTCTCGTTCTCTATAGCTCATATCGCCGTCAATCGTGTCTCCAGTTGAGATAAGTATATCGGGGTTAGCCTCTCTTATTAGTTTCATGGTCCGCTCAAAGTGCCAATGTGTGCTCAAGCCTCCTATATGCGAGTCAGTTATGTATGCCAGGCGTATTTTGTCCATACCTTCGGGAAGTTTACTTGTCAGAATAGTAACGTAACGTGCTGTAACGAAATATGCCTCCCACATTCCGTAAAGCGTCGCCAAAATCGTAAGCATGAGGCTGCAAAATATCTTGTGCTTAATAGGCAGCGAGTCAATCATGAAGAACGCAAAGAATCCAAGCAGCGTTATTATTGCCCAAGTCGTGAACAGAGCACTTAGAATTTCAGCGGTATGTAAAGGGAGAATGTCATATTCAGCGTGTGATAGATCAAACCCTGCAACAAGGCCGGCGACACTCCAAAATATGGCCCATGTTATAAACAATCGCAAGACGAATTTATTAACCCCTGCTGCTCGTAATCGTGTGTAAATGTAATATTGAGTCCCTAACGATAAAACTATAAACATGTTCTTCTAAACCTCGTATGCTCGTAATAATTCTGCTGTGTAATTTTGGTTTTCGTCGCGTATGATTAACGGAGGAAGTATGCTCAAACCTTCGCCGCCGTTTTTTATGCACTCAATAAGAAAGACTCCGGAATTGTGGTTTATATCTGGATATACTGGCCGTACTCGTTTGGGAATGATTCTGTTTTGTAGCATCACAGCGAGAAACTCATCAAGCCTTTCACTCTTGAATATAGCGAACAATCGCCCGCGACTCTTCAAAACTCTTTTGGCCAATTCTCCTACGTCGTTAATCGTACATGTTAATTCAAGTCTTGCTGTCGAACGTGAGGGGGTGTTGCTCTGCCGTGAAGCCTTTAGTGAATCGTAAGGAGGATTTATCACGAGACCGTCGTAATATTCCAGCGGCAATAGCTTCTTGTCACGTAAATCCCCCTGAATAAATTTCACCTTGTCAGTAAGTTCATGAATGCTTGCGTTTTTCTCGGCCAGCGTTATTAACTCGTCCTGAATGTCTATGCCCGTAATGTGAAAGTCGCCTGTAAATTTCTTGGCCAAGGTCAGTGATATTGCCCCCGTCGCGCAGCCTGCTTCAAGAAATCTTGAATGCCCGCAATGAAGTTTTACCCACGAAGCAAGTAAAATTGTATCGAGATTAACTCGTGGGCCGTCAATGGTCTGAAATATTCTCAAGTTTCCCGGAAGAATTGCATCTTGCGTTAAGTCGCTCATGTTAATAGGGCAATAGCAGCCACAAAAGATTTATAATCGGATCGAATATCACGTTAATTATTCCCGTAAGCAACAGAAAGAATAATATAAACATTCCATAACGTTCAAGCCAGTAGTAATAGTGCATGTACTTATAAGGCAGGAAAGCTTCAAGCACTCGTGAACCATCAAGCGGAGGTATAGGGATCAAATTGAAAGCCGCTAATCCCATGTTGATATTTACCATTTGAATTATGAACGTTAAGCCAGCGCGCCCCGTGAATGAATACCAGTACGCCCCAAGAAATCGCAGGAACAATACCGAGATTATGGCCGTCAAAATATTTCCAGCCACTCCAGCCAACGAGACTATGATTAAATCACGTCTTGGGTTCTTGAAATATCGCGAGTTAATCGGTACAGGCTTGGCCCAACCAAATCCCACAAACAACAACATCAACGTACCCACTAAATCAAAATGCGCAAACGGGTTAAGTGATAACCTCCCGTAACGTTCAGCTGTCGGATCCCCTAACATTTTCGCCGCAAATCCGTGGCAAAATTCATGAAACGATAACGCCCATAACAAAGCCGGAATAGTTAATAAAAGCCTTACAGGATCTTGCAATATTCTTATCACTTCAATAAACCTCCTAATTTTTTCTTGAGTCCTTCCTTAACTTTTGTCTTGTTCTCCTTTACTGCAGTCTCTAATTTCTTCGTGGCTTCTTTCTTCAATTCCGTTGCTGCTTGTTTCACTGCCTGCTTGGTTTCAGTCTTGGTCGTAGGAGCTACGGATTTTGTGGGATTTGTCGTAACGATCTTAAGAGTCTCTTTAACGTCTTTGGGCATTTTTGATTCAACTACCTCTATGACCTTCTTCTTAACTTCGGGGTTGCTTAAGAGTTTTTCTGTTACCGCATCTTTTATAGTCGTGTCGCCAACTTTTAACGACGAATAAGACAAAGAGTCAACAGGCCCATGAATCCTTAACGACACGATCCTGAAGTCCTTAGACGTCGAAGCTTTTGCAGCCTCCTTAACGCCATCAGTCAAGAAAGCTTTTAAGCCGCTCTTAAGGTCCACAGTGCCGCCATTGAATAAAGTTTCAAGTCCGCCCTTACTTCCAATACGTAACGCATTAATTAACTGGTAATTTATATTGCTCTCGGTCATGAGATCCATTTTCACTGATTTTCCGCTGAAATCTATTGTGCCATTCTTAGAGAGCTTAGCATATGTGTACATGGGATTATCTTTGGTAGCCGTAGCCATAGCGCCAGCCTTGAGTATTAATTTCCCCGTCTGCAACGTCAAAGGAGCGTTTACACTTGCGTATTTTATTCCAGAAGCCTTGTGTATCTTTGAGATAATATCAACCCACGTGAACCCCGAAATAACGCCTTCACCCATTGAAAAATTTCCTGTGCCCGAATACGTCGTTTTATCCTTCACAGATCCGTTTATGCTCACGGTTAATTTTCCTGTGCCAGTTATTTTTCCGCCATCTAGCCCTCCTGAAGCGTCCTGAACCAACGAATTAACATTGAATCCTGTCGCCTCTATGTTGTCAGTGAAGCTCATAGTGTTAATATCAAACGTGAGAGAGTTTTTCGCTGTGCCTCCATATAATTTTGCTGTCCCGTTGTTTGAAGCTAATGTGTTGGCCGGGTATGAATACGATATAGGCAAGTTCACATCTGTAAGATTTAAGCCGTATGCTTTGACTGCAGAGGAAATTATTTTGCCGTTGCCTTTTATGCTCTTCTCGTTTCCTGAAGCTGTGAAGTTGAAAGCTATGTTGCCCGATAAATTTTCCACTGTGTCTGCTGATGATAACTCCAACATTCTCTCTAGCTTTATGTTGTTGCCATTAAGAGCCACGTTGAACTTCACAGACGGCTGTATCTGAACATTTCCTAACGCGATAATCTCGGCGCCCTCAACTTCTGCACGAACTTTATCAAGTTTTATACTGTTCATATTTCCAGAAAGATTAGCGATTATGTTATTCAGAGTTAAGCCCATGGCCTTGAGTGAAGGCACGTTAGCATTGAAAGCTATTGTGGGATTAGTGTTAGCTCCGGAAATCTTTAATGCTCCTGACACATCACCCTTTACATCAACTCCAGACGCAGAGGCCAAAGAATCTAACGCTAGGTTCATGAATTTGAAGTTGAAATCAAGCGGCGTTTTTCCTGACACTGAAGCAACACCACTGCCCGTTATTGTACCTGCTCCGCTCTTTGCGTTAAAGCTACCTAAAGTTATATTGTCGTCGTTCTTGCTTAATACAGCGTTGATATTTGAAAAGGTTATCCCACTGGCAACAAGTTTTTTTGCTGCTGCGTTAATGACTATGTGTTCAAGTTTTGCTAAATCGCCGTTAATATCCGTAGTGAGTTCCAAATCTGTAGCTTTGATCATGTTCATAGCCTCAAGATTCGGCGAGGAGGCCAAAAATTTTATTGCAGGATTATTGACTTGACCTTGAATCTTTACACCAGCGTTCACAGTTCCTTCTATCGCGTAGCTGTCAATATCTGGCACATAAGATTTTAAGGCCGTGTGCGTCATTGCTATCGTTGCGTTGATATTCAAGTTGGGATTGGGAGAAGGAAGAGGCCCAACAGTTCCGGTTAGATTTATTGGCATTCCGTTTAATGTTCCTTCAGTTTTGCTTAATGTCAAAGTCTTGTTGGCGAATGAGAAATTCACAACAGGCTTGGAAATTATTTGACCAAATCCAGAAAATTCCGGGCTATTGAGCGAACCTGAAACCTTTGGATCTGAAGTAGTACCCTGAACATTTATAGAAGCTGTGATATTTCCAGCGAGTTTATAGTCCGAAGCGTCGGGTATCATATTCTCAATGCGTTTAATATCGAGGCTAGCTATTTTGGTGGTAATGTTGAATTTCGGATTAACGAGGAGTGAGACCACATTACCTTGAATATAACCGTTAGCTCCTTCAAAATTGAATTTTCCGTCCACGTGAGCCGTGTCGCTATTATTCAGTTTCATTTGCGCCTTGATATTCGTTAATGCCCTGTCAGTGTACGCAATTCGTGGCGCAGCAAAAGTTACAAGACCACTTAGGGAATTAATATGGCCGCTTATATTAGCGCTGAACGATGAAACTTTTCCGGATAGAGCTTTGAGTTCTGGAATGTTCAGGACTTTATCAAGGCCAGAGAGATTTGCTTCACTACCATCAAGTTTTATGAATACGGAAATATCTTCATTAGGACGATTAGCCGCAGCCAACTCACCCTGGATAGGAATGTTGAGAACATTTGCTTGAATATCAGTCAATCCTATGCGGTTATCAGAGTAATTGAAATTCGTGCTCATTCGTTCAACTGGTAAGCCGTAAATTTTTTTGCCTTTGTAATCAATAGAGCCCATGATTTTCGGTTCATCACTCGAGCCAATAACATCAATGTTAAAATCTGCTTTCCCATCAAAATCTTCAGTCTTTAGCATTTCAGGATAAAGCGCGGTCATTTCGCTTAAGTCTAAATCTTCAACAGAGGCGTGAAAATCTAGTGTATCTCCGATAAATCCACCGGTCGCCAGAATCTTTCCTGAACCAAATTTTATATCAGACCTGTTAATCGCTCTTAATCCGGCATTTTCGCCCATGTCTATATCTCCTTTGAGCTTTATACCGTTAATGCTACCGTCAATATCTATGTCAAATTCGTTGAGATTCGCAGCAATCTTTTTAACGTCAATAACTCCGTACTGTGATGAGAAATGACTATCAACGAGGCTAAATTTATCTAATGGAATTTCGGGCATAGTGTCTTCAGTGTCCGCATAAGCAGTTGCAATAAATTTTTTCGTCTTTGCTGTAGTTTTGGGCATCTTGAAATTTTTCGCGATCGTTATAAAGTTGTCGACGTCCATACTAATTTTGCCAAGTGCTATTTCAGCAAGCCTGATTTTCCCCGTCAATAACGCAACGAAATTCATTCGTCCCGATAAAAATCCTGCCGATAAAATTTGTTGATTGCTGTTATTTTCGTCCGCTATCTCGAAATTATGCAATGTATAGCCTTTTATCGGGTTGCCAGTGATTCTTTCAGCGTTCAATAAAATTTTGTAGTTCTCGCTCAAATATTTCTCTGTCATTCCAAGAATAATATCGCCGCCAATATTTGCAAATGAGAGTATCACGCCTACAACCACAATTACTAACGCAATGCCTATAAAAATTTTCGTTAGCTTTCTTGTCTTACGTTTAAGTTTTTTTGTGCTCATACGTCTTATCTTTCTTCGTTGTCTTCTATCAGGTATTAATATGTCGTCTAGTTCAAGTTCATGAGCCAACAAGTATCCCCCCTATTTATGGTTTTAAGCTAATTATAGGATAAAATATAAGCAATTTTTCATACAGGAGATAATTTATGACATCAATAAAACCTCGTCCGGGGTGCATGACAATTTTAGTTGGTCGCAAAGCTTCATTTACGGGTGAAGTTCTTGTTGGTCATAACGAAGACGCGCCAGGACGCTTTACAATGCAAACGCACTTAGTACACAAGAGACGCAGACACGCGGGTACAATGATGAAATTTGAGCCTAATCTCGCAGAAGTTGAACTTGGCCAAACTCGTACTAGTTTATTCTGGAATGAAGCTAAAACTTTCAGCAAAGATTATTCTGACTCGGCATTCTGTGATTTGTACGTGAACGGGAACGGAGTTGTAATATGCTCAAATAATTGCGCTGATTCCCGTGAGGACAAACCCGAATTATTAAATGGCGGCATTGGTTACGGATTAAGAAGGCTTGTTGCTGAACGTGCAAGGACAGCTAAAGACGCTCTCGAAATTGCCTGTGATCTCGTAGATAAATACGGCTATGCTTCAAGTGGGAGGAGTTACGCTTTCTCCGACAAAGACGAAATTTACGTTATGCAGATCGTTCACGGAAAACATTACGCCATTCAAAGAGTGCCTGATGATGAAGTCGCAGTTATCCCCAATCATTACACGATAAAGGAACCTATCAAGAAAGCACGAGGCTATGAAGAATTAATCACTTACGCAACAGAACGAGGCTGGTATAAACCTGACGAAGGATCGTTTGATTTTTCACGAGTGTATCAAGCCCCGGAGTCATACGGTCACACAAAGAACACTTACAGGCATGTTAAGGCGTTTGAAATCTTATTGGAAATGGATTTATCGGGACTACTGGAGACTGAATGGCAATCCCTCCCCTTCTCAATAAAACCTGCTAATAAAGTCAGCGTTGAGACCCTTAAGAAAATTTTACGTGCTCACAATGAGCATAGCACTTCACATTTCGATAAGCCTATATCAATTTGCAACATTGACACACTTGAAAGCACTATCATAAGAATCCGTTTCAACCCTGACAGAATTTTAATATACAAAGCACAGGGCCGACCTTGCTATACGCCTTATATTCCATGGTACTTTGGAATCACTTCTATACCTAAAGGCTATGAGTATGTTAGCGCCGAGAAAGCTCTATTTGAACACTTCAAGACTAAGCCAGAAGATATGAATTGTATGGAGAACGCCTGGTACAGAGCCATGGAAATTGCGACAGCCTGTGAAATTTTGGGGCCGGAAAAATCCGCACTCGTTCACGAAAAAATCAGAACGTTTGAGGAAGATTTAGAACGCAAATTAAAGCCACTTGACTCACAGATTGACTTAAGGTTACGCAACGAACCCAATGTAGCTCGTGCAATGATGGAAAGTGTGTTGATCATGGGAACTGAAGACGTTCTGAAATTCACACAAGCAACGAGAAAAGCTCTAAATGTTTTCTATGGTGAGGCTTTGAGTTCTATAAAACGTGGTGACAAATTCAGCGTAAAAATTTCTAAATCTCCGATAAATTTTGATGACATTGATATTTCTAAGAGTCTTTGTGGTCCTTCGTATGCTTGCTTTGATAAATGGTCAGTGGGAACAGAAATACGAATCTATGAGGAAAACTGCGAACTAGATTTTATGCCAGGGGAATGGCTCAATGATGCAACGCCGTGCTTCACAGATCTCTATATCATGTTGGTTGACAAGAACGGGAAAAAATACGCAGGCTGCATAAAGATTCAAGTTGAGGAATAAATTTACGATGGCACGTAAGAAAAATTCACAGATAACACTCGACGACTTAATCAAACTTGGTCCGAAAAAGCTGATTATCATATTCGTAGCGGCAGTTCTGATTTATTTCGGGGACTTCTCTTTCTGGAACGTTGACGAGGGAGAAAATGCTGGCAATTATGGCGATTCTAGCTCTGGAATTGTTGCTGGAATTGTCAAGAGAGTCGTTGATGGCGATACAGCTGTTATCGTGGTGGGCAATGAAGAAAGGCGCGTGAGATTTTTGGGGGTCGACACTCCTGAAACTGTTCATCCAAATAAACCAGCACAATTCTATGGCAAAGAAGCCAGCAATTTCACGAAAAGCACTTTAACTGGAAAACGAGTATGGCTTGAGTATGACTCCAACCCAACGGATCGATACAATAGGCATTTAGCATATATCTGGACGGCTAAGCCCGGAAATATCAACGAGAGCACAATAAGGCGGGATATGTTTAACGCGAAATTATTACTCGATGGTTATGCTAAAGTCATGATAATAAAACCTAATAAACGTTACGCTGATATATTCACAAAATTTCAGGACGAAGCCAAAAATTCACGCAGGGGACTCTGGCAACAGTAACAAGGTCAAAGCCCCTTTTTATTTATTAACGTTCAAACATGTCAGGGTATAGCGGTATCCAAGCCCTAGACTGAATCATGCCGGCGTCAAGAAACATTGCTAGCATAGAACGACCAGGATAACCCGACGACGATAACTCTTCAGGCAATGGAATTTGGATCTGCATGTGTGTCGCCTTCACAGGTAAGTCAATTGTATTCGCAAGTGAATAAATCGTTTTGCCCCCAGTGAACGCACTCGCCCTCATTAATCCTAACGAAGGCACGTCACGAGCGTATATATCAAGTTCAAGGCCATTGAGCACGCAGAAATTTAACATCATCAACAAATCTTCCGTAGTCATTGGGACAGAAGCATCAAGTATTATGTTGGTTAATGAGTCTTTATGCAGCAACCAGAACGAATTTATCACAGTGTGAATATCAAGGCCGGAATTAACTTGTGCGGGTCTAACGTTCAACGGGAAAGCTTGATTTCGTGGCATAGGCCTATGAATCAATAACGCGTCAAAATTTCGTGGTCTTTGCCACATCACGTTACAACGCATATTTTTTTCGTTCCACACGGCTTGTGCTATTATCCTGGTGTTGTAGGAGTAATTCATAAATGGCGTCATAATTGTAGCCTCAACAATGAAGCTTTCGTTGTTCTCTGTGCTAGTAGCGATAACAGGGTTATACAGGCTTAAAAATCCCGGTACATCTTCGCGTGAAGGGATCATGAATGACTTGAATATTCGTGAAGCTCCCATGTCTATCCAGTTCACATCACCATCAGGCGAATGAAACAATGTCCAAATATTTTCCAGTCCTGAATATAATGCTCCTGTGTTCCTGTTAGCGTAAGAGCGAGTCCCGAAATCTATTATGAAGTTATAAATATCTCCATCTTCAGTCAGCACGAATAACTCTCCGAAAGATGACCACAATAAATCTCTAGGCTTTGAAATTCCGCGTATATCGAAATATTCCATGCTCATTACGTTGAGTATATAAATTCTATCGTTGGCTCTGTCAGCAACTGCTAACCAATCCGCATAACTCTCAATCGCAACAGGCTCAAACAGTAAATCCCCTGCTCCTAATGGAGGCGCCCAAGTCCTTACAACAAGGCCTGAAGATGAAGCACTGTAGAAGGCCACGTTTCTATCAGCAGGATCAGCAACAGCAAAGAAATTTTCAGCGATAAATTCAGCGTCCGATATAACCAGTGAAGGAAGTGTTGCGACAAATTCTGCCTCGTCTTGTGAGAGTGTATCAAGAGCGTTAAGCACGTATAATTCCCCGTTAGAGTTAAAGATTCTAAAAGTTCCATCGCCCAACGGAATAGCTATAACTGGTGAAGGCACGTTTATCTCTCTCAAAGCTCCTCCAGACCACAAAAACGAACCTGACATTAAATTTCTTGAAGTCTGACGCAAATATAACCTATCCCCAAAAGTGTCGGGTATGCTCACGACCTCGCCAAGTGTTCTGACTTTGCCCAGGCCCTTAATACTGAACGGACGAGTATAGCCGGTGTTCCATTCAGTCTGTACAGTAGTTTCAGCGTAACGCCAATTCACAGGTACAGGAGCAGTTCCTAACACAGCACGTAAAATTTGGTTCTGCTCCTCAAAATATCGCCTGATACGTGGCGCAGAATTATCCATGGGGCGAACTTCAAGGTAACTTCTAATTGCTGACATTGAGCCTTCCGCGTCACCAGTACGATTGAGATTTAATGCGCTCAATAAATAATAATCAACCATGTAGGTATTCTCCTGAATAGCATGATCCAAATACATTTGAGCTTCTCTGTAATCGCGTCTCATAAAGTGAACGTAGGCATTATTGAAATATCGTTCGGCTTCGTCAAGATTGGCGCGTGGAATTTCAGCTCCATAAGCTTGAGGAAAACTTACGAGGCTTATTAATATCGCTATGGTTATGAAAAATTTTCGCAACGTGAATTTACTCCTTACAATCTTCAAATTTACCAGTTATTATAATCCGCCGATAGTTTTAACAAAGTCTTTTATGAAGGGAAATGATTTCACATGAGTATTCAAAATATACAGCCTCAAATTCAAAACACCGAGCAATATAAGATCCGCGCAAAGTCAGAATCACAGCAAGCCGAAGAGATTCAAGCACAACAAGCAGCACAAGAAGTTCAGCAACAAGTTGACGAGTACGACAAAGCTAACCCCGTTGGAGAGGAAGTCGAAGGAATTTATAGTGTATCGCAAGATGAAGAGGGCAAACTCAAAATAGATTACAAGCAACCTGAATCGAACAAACAAACTATGTCTGTGAAGGCCAACGAGAAAACCGAGGACGCAGGTAAAGCCGGAGGAGCAGCGCCCGTTGCTACTAATACTGACGAAGACGATGACGACGACGAAGAAGAGGTCGAGAAGCTCAAAAAGCAACGTGATTCAATTAAGCAACAACTCAACAACGAGTCCGACGAAAGAGTAAAATCACAATTACGCGCACAGTTACAGTTAATCGAAATGCAGATAGCTTTGAAGAGTGCAGAGTAAGAACAGGAGGAATTTATAATGCGTAAAATTCTTGTGGCAGTCGTCTTTATTGCGTTAATAGCGTCAAATTCGTTTGCTGATGCGTTTGATGAAGTTAATCTCGTCAAGTTGCCTGAACCAACTAAAACTGGTGGAATCTCTTTGGCTGAGGCTATCACTAATCGTCATTCGGGGCGTGAATTTGCTGAAGTGGATTTAACTTTACAGGAACTTTCAGATTTGTTGTACATGACCGCAGGAATTAATCGTCCAAACGGCTTGAGAGTTCACCCTGTGGCTATGGCTATTCAAGATACTACGGTTTATGTGTTTGATAGTGACGGCGTGTACAAATATAATCCTTTGTCGCATTCGTTATCATTAGTTGCAGAAGGAGACCATAGACAAGAAACAGGCAAACAGGAATTTGTGGGCAAAGCTGCTGTAAATCTCGCGTATGTTCACGATATTAATTTGTGGGAAGGAAATAAGGCCCCAAAGGAATTAATCAAGCAATGGGGATTCGCTCACACTGGGGCAGCTATGCAGAACGCTTATTTATTCGCAGCCTCAAAAGGTTGGAATGCCGTTGTACGAGGAAGCTTCGACGCGGAAAACTTGGCCAAGTTAATGCAGCTTGAAGACGGACAAACTATAACGTTAATACAATCAATCGGCCCTAAGCCTTAATCTTCAATCTTCAATCCTACGAATCAATCTGAATATAGCCGACGCTAATTTTTGGGGGTCATGTCGTAAGACGCGGCCCTCTTTTTCATTCTCGAATATCCACACCAACGGAGCCTCTACGCAAATTATTCCCATGTTCTTAATTGCTTCACGCTGATGATAATCAAGATATAACGGGTATGAATCTTTTGCCTTGTAAGCCTCAACGATGTCCTCCGGGATTTGTTCACTGTTCACTATCACAAAATCTGGCGCACAACCCAAAGCCGCACTGATCCATTCGATATGATTCACTATGTTCATTCCGTGAGTCTCGTCAGGTTGAGTCATGACGTTGCAGATATAAATCTTGGGTACGTCGGAATCTTTTAGCTTATCGGCAAAATCAGGCAGCAATAAATTCGGAATTACGCTCGTGAATAAACTCCCCGGGCCAAGCAATATAACATCAGCTTCATCAACCGCGCTCAAAACTTCCGGCAATGGTCGTGCGTTCAATGGCTCCACCCAGATCTCCTGCAATTCATGACCATGTACAGAAATATCAAGCTCGCCTTTTACGCTCTCTCCAGTTTTAGTTCGTCCCATTAACGTTATGCCTTCGGTTGTTACGGGTAAAACTCTACCGCGAATCGATAACAAGTGATTCATTTTCTCAACAGCTCTGCTAAAATCCCCGCTCATCTCTGTAACTGCGAGTAACAATAAATTTCCCAAGCTATGTCCCGATAATTCGCCCCTATCAAATCTGAAGTCGAGAATCTTTCTTAGCTCGCTATCGTTCTCGGCCAAAGCCGCTATACAGTTCCTTACGTCTCCTGGTGGTAACATTCCCCATTCGTTGCGAATACGTCCGGAACTTCCGCCCTCGTCAGTCACAGCTACGACAGCAGTAATGTTTCGTGTAAAGCCTTTGATGCCGCGTAAAAGAGTCGATAAGCCCGTCCCGCCTCCCACTGCTACGATATACGGCCCGTTTGAGAGTCTGCGATTAATTGCGCGTTCAATGACAGGTCTGCCAGATCTGAATTTTATTCGCCCAAACATAAATAATATTACCAGCGTTGTAAGCACGCCCAAAACAAAATTCATCATTGGTGACCATGCCCCTTATCTCTGTGAATTACACATACACCGCTATAGAGTTTTGAGTAAATTTCGCCGAGCCATTCAGCCATTGCCACAGATCTATGACGGCCTCCAGTGCAACCGACTGAAATGTGAAGCTGTCCTCGTACGTTGTTCAAGAATTGCGGGATAAAGAAGTCCAAAAAGTTCTTGGTGAGTTCGATAAATTTATGCGTCTCCTGGAAGTCAAGCAAGTATTTTTTCACTGGCTCGTCTTCACCGGTTAAGTTCTTGAGTTCATCGAGATAATAGGGATTAGGCAGACATCTTACGTCAATAATAAAACTCGAGTCTTGTGGGACTCCGTACTTGTATCCGAATGAGCTGATTAGAATCGAAATTCCACCGTCCTTGTCAAAAAATTCCTTGAGCAATCTGTCTCTATGCTGGTGTAAATCCATCATGGAAGTGTCAAGAATTATGTCTGCCCTATCAAGCACAGGAGCTAATATTTCGCGTTCTGTTCTGATTCCTTCTTTGGTTGAGCGTCCGTGACTCAAAGGGTGAACTCGGCGTGTACGCTCATAACGTCGTAATAATTCCTCGTCCGACGCTGTGAGAAACAAGACCTTGACGTCTCCTCCCCAAGCCATAGAAATATCGTCAATAACTTTCACAAAATCTTTGCTTACGTTTCGCACGTCAACTGTAGCAACAACGCCACGATTTCTTGAAGCTTCAGGGCGTTCGGATATTAACGTGAACAACTGCGGAAGTAAAGCTGGCGGTAAATTATCGATTGTGATGAAGCCAAAGTCCTCCAACACCTTTAGAGTCATTGTCTTGCCTGCTCCACTCATGCCAGTAACGATTATGAATTGCTGCATAAAAATGCCTCCTTTGGGCGTTATTCTACACCCTGAATTTTTCTGTGTTATAATTTCCCGCGTTTAATAATTATCACTAGAGAGGAGCAACTTCATTTAACCATGGATAAGGGAACATATCAGCCCCATGTAATACCAAGAAAGCGTAAAATAGGATTCTTAGCACGTTCTGCATCACCGTCGGGGCGCAAAGTTCTTCGTAACAGAAGACGTAAAGGACGCAAATATTTGACTCGTGCCTAATATTCTCAAGCTTAGAAAAGGTTGGGAGTTCGATTTAATATTTCGCACTGGCATTCGTGTAAATGGGGAGCTGGTGCGTTTATTGTATTTGAGAGACGATAACGAGCCTGCTGTAAAATTTGGTTGTGCTGTCGGAAAACGTTTAGGCAAATCACATGCAAGAAACCGAGGCCGAAGAATTTTGCGAGAAGCTTTCAGACAGTTGACCAAGAAAGAGAACGTTACGCCAGGTTTGAAGATCGTGTTCAATCTCACAGCTAAAGGGCTTGAATCAAAGGCGCAGGATATTTTAGGAGAGCTTGAGAAATTATTCAGGCGCAAGAAGTTAATATGCTTTCCCGTATCGCAATAGCACTAATCAGACTTTATCAGCTAATACTCTCACCATATTTAGGGAAGAATTGTAGATTTTACCCGACCTGTTCACAGTACGCTGTAGAAGTTTATCGTGAATGGGGCTTTTTGCGTGGGACGTGGCTGACGTTGAAACGATTATCGAAATGCGGAATATGGAACCCAGGAGGCTATGATCCTCCACCTAAAAATTTACGAGGTGATTAATTAATATGTGGGAACAGGCAAAATCATTACTGTTAGGATTACTTCAGATCATACACAACGGAATAACATCAATCGGACTAAGCACAAATTTCGCGTGGGGACTTGCAATAATAATCCTTACGTTACTTGTAAGGGTCGCTATGCACCCGTTGACCCAAAAGCAAATGGTGAGTATGCAGAAGATGCAGAAATTACAGCCGCAGTTGAAGGTATTGCAGGACAAATACGGCGACGATAAAGACGCATTGAACCGCGAGACAATGGCGTTATACAAGGACAACAAAGTCAATCCTGCGTCAGGTTGTTTGCCGTTGATAATTCAGCTTCCGATATTCATTTTGCTTTACGGAGTTCTCTACGATTTAACAAAGACAGAAGCATTTACAAACGTTACGTTCTTGGGCGTAAATCTCGGCGGTAGTGTCTTAACGACCGTAGCAGACGCTTTGAATCTTGTTGACGAGGCCGGCGTGAGAATCCCTAACGAGCAATTAGGCTTTGTGATGGTGTTCTTGTCATCGTTCACTAACTTGAGCTTGTTATTCTCGAATATAGGCATGTGGATATTCAACTTTATCTTGCTTATATTGATAGCGTGGCTCACGTGGTATCAACAGCATATTTCAAGCGCGGGTAATCCTCAAATGGCCATGATGAATTGGTTTATGCCGTTGTTCCTGACTTTTATCTGCTTCGGATTGCCTGGAGGAGTTTTGCTTTATTGGGGAGTATCATCGTTGATGGGAATAGTGCATCAGTTGAGGGTCTCAAAGAAGACAAGTGAGGAAATGAAGAACAAGCCGACGTTGTATCAGGAGAAGCCTAAAACGAAATAAGAGGTGATTAAATTTTGAGCAAAGAGAAGAAAATTACTGTCGAGGCCGCCAGCGTTGAGGAGGCATTAGATAACGTTTCTAAGCAATGGAAGCAGCCTGTTGAAGAACTTAAAGCCGAAGTTATCAGTGAGGAACGTGAAGGACTGTTTGGACTGTTTGGGAGCAAAAAATTAACGGTCGAAGTAACGAGCTTGGCCAAGGCTGATTTATTCTCAAGGGGAATAGAGTTTGTGAACGAGACATTGCGATTAATGGACTTCAAAGCCGAAGCAGTGCTATCAGAAACGGACAAGAATACACTGGACATTCAAGGCGAAGACGCCGCCGACTATGTTGTAGGACGCTATGGTGACGCACTCAAAGGAATGGAGTATCTTGTGAATTTATCGCTACGAGATCCAAAAAATGAACCACGAATCAAAGTTGATAGCTGCGGTTATCGTGAAAGGCGCACGAAAAGTCTTGAGAGACTCGCTGAAGCTACAGCAAGACAAGCCGTGAAATATGGCCGTCCAGTAAGACTCGAACCTATGGCAAGCTGGGAACGTTGGGTTATCCATACGACATTGAAAGCCCGTGATGACGTAACGACCGAGTCTGTAGGAGAACAGCCGCTTCGAAAAGTTGTTATTATGCCCAAATATGATCCGGCTAAAGAGGAAACAGCTGGTCCCGCAACAATGAGAATCCGTGCACGACGCGAAAGAACATTCAGCAGACCGCCGACAGCTAGTCACAACGAAAGAAGAAGACCAAGACGTTCACGAGACAGATAAGGCCCGCCTCAGGCGGGTTTTATTATGGTTAAAATATATCGCTTTCAGTTGAGTATATCGGAATTAAGAAAAGCTCTTCAAAGCCGAATTTCTTGTAAAACGGTAATCCCGCGGGAGTTGCCTGTAACACGATTGTTTTTCCGTAAGCCAGCTTGCATATCTCATTCATCATTACACGCGCCACGCCTTGCCTACGATATTCAGGAATAGTTGCGAAATAGTACACTCCCATTAAATCCTTTTCTAGAGTTGTGAGAAATGTTCCGACGTTCTCGCCCTCACATTCAGTAAGATAAAGTTTTAAGTTATCTTTGTCATTGAACAGTGCTTCAACAAGATTGTAATAATTCATAGGAGTATCAAAGGCTTCTCCCCCAAAACCATGCCAAGCAGTTTGAGCCCAAGCTACTGAATCAGTTTCGTAAACTCGTAAATTGCTTTCAGGATTCAAATTTTGTGGTGGGGTGTAACTCATAGCCGTGAGATTTCCCGCAAACACCAAGCCGCATTCCTCAAGAATCCTTTCACCGCCGTTGTATACAGGCCACATGAATGATATTTTCTCGTCGTCGAAGAATTTCATGACGTTCTTGACCATTTCGGGATCAGTTACTCGTGCAGGATAGTAAACCCAGCTTTCAAAGCTACAGCCAGTAGAAACGCAAAAACAGCCGTTCTTCTCGTCAAGGGTTAAACTTTTGCTAACTGGTAAATTTTTCAAGCGCGTCAGGAAAAACTCTATATCTTGCCAAATAATATTGCTTGTCTTCATAGTCATCAAAGCACCTCCGGTAATCCGCATGTAAGCATTAAATTTTTTATATCTTGAACAATTTCGAAGCCTGTCAAATTTTCGTTGCGTAAAGTTTTTATTCGTTTGATTAAATTGTCAGTGTTGAAGTCCTTGCTAGTAGCCTGTAGATCGAGAAGCTTTGCTCTGACGTTTTCATGTTCTGCGTTAATCTCAAGTTCTTCCTGAGTCAATTCTCGTAAACGATTCTGCAAATCCCTGCGTTCGTCATTAGTCAAACAAGCCGCCGCGTAATCGTCCTCATTTCTGAAGCCCAACGCTAACAATCTCTTGCCAAAAGTTATTTCATGCTTCTGAAGTTCTTCTCGTCCTCGTGCCATATCAGTTTCGACACCGTGAATAGCTGTAAGTATCTTATCAAGTTTTTGTGCATATTCGTTTTTCTGTTCTCGTCGTTCGTTGAGTTTCGCGCGTAATTCTTCGACGTTCTTGGCCATTCTTGCGTCTTCGTCATCGGGCTTTTTTGAGTCGAACAAGATTATGCGCTGCTGTTGAATGCTATCTCGTTCGGCCTCAACTGCTTTGACTCTGCTGGAGAGTTCATCACGCTTTAACTTCAAAAACTCACGAGATTTCTTGATATTTGCCATTCGTGTATTAGCTGCCGTTAGTTCGTGTTCAAGTTCAATGCTTCGTCTTGAATTTTTCTGCCAGTCGCTCATGCGCTTTTCGAGTGCTTGAATTATCGTAATTGGGTTTTTGTCAGGCAAATTCTTGTAACCATATTGCATGGTCTGCGCAATTAATTCACGTTTCAAACTCGTAACAATTTCGTCTTGAGTCTTGCATTCGTTCTCCAGTTGTTCTTCTTCCGATTTAGAATTTTGCAATGAGAATAAAGCGTCTTGATGAAAACGTGTAACTTCTCCACGAGTTTCTATTATTTTATCGAGTTCATCTTTTGCTATGTTCATGTCTCTTTCAGCGGCTTCGGCTGTATCAGCGGCATTGCGTGCAAGTTGTAAAGTGTCGCGAGTTCGTTGTCTTGCTCTGTCGATTTCCTCAAATGGCGGAATGCCAGTACCGAGTCTTAAGCCCAACAAAGAAACGCTTGATGAAATTTCCGTGTTAAGCTCGTTAATTTTCTTACGTAGTTCAATTTCATCGTGCCCAATCGTAGAATTTTCCTCGCTCAATTGTTTTGCTCTATTCTGTCTTGTTACTAACTCTTCGCGTAATTCCCTCAAAGCCTTCTGTGTGTCTTGTAACTGTTTGTTAATTTCTTCAGGGTTAGGGACATTTATTCCAGCCGCGTACGGGTGAGATAATGCGCCGCATAATGGACAGGGAATTTCGTTCTGCAAAAGTTCTCTGACTGATTCAAGGTCGTTAATTTTGTTTAGGAGTGCCACACGCTTTTCGAGTCTCTCTGCTTCGTGTTGAAGTTCATGAATTTTTCCGGCTTGTTCAACGTCGCGCAAGTTAATATTTCTCGTCTCCTGTTGGATTTTCAGTTTCGTGTCCTGTAAAGTTTTGAGTTTCTCTTCAAGTTCTTTGACTTCCTGAAATTTCCTGTAAAGCATATCGAGTTCAGCAAGCCTCTTTGTGTTTTTGTCGCAGATCTCACGCCATTCACGAATACTTTTTCCCTTCAATGTACTCTCAAAGAATGTCCTGGCGCGCGCAAAATTTTTCTCAAGCACAGAAAATCTATGACTCACATCAGAGAACAAAGCCGACCTATCATTCAAGACTCCTTGTGCTCCTTGACGACGTTCGATTGATTTCTCCCATGAAGTTTTGAGATTTACGCGTTTCACTTCGGCCTGCTCGTACATGCTGAAACATTTTTGAATCCCCGTTAATCCTGACTGTAACTTCTCATCAATTGCATGAACTTGCAAAAATTTTCTCGTTTCTCGTAAAGCTAATTCAACTTTCTCAAGCTCAACTTGTTCACTCTCAACCTGCGCCAAACATTCCTTAAGCTTCCTTTCAGCTTCTTCGTAATCATTGCGGGCTTGCACGGCCACTTCTTGTCGATCCCTTAATTGTTCATCTAATACCTTAACTTTCTGGATCGTGTTAAGTAATTTCGTTTGTTCAGAGAGTTTTTGTCTGTACTCTCCCTCAATCAAATTCAATGCCTCTTCAGCATTATGTAAATCAGTTCTTGCAACAGCCATTTCGTCACGTAAAGACGCCTGCCTGATTTTGTTCTTGTCTCGCAAGACTCTCAAATCCTTTATTGCTTCGTAGTCTTCTCCAAGCTCAAGAGTTTTTCCGCCGCGTTCAAGCCTCTGTTTTGATGGTACGAATAGAGCCCAACGCCTCTCCCAGTCAGTTCTGCGTGCGTCCAAATCTTTCAGCAATGCCTGCTCTTGAAGTTCGTTCGCTTTACTCTCAAGTATTCGTTTTATGGATTCAAGTTCGCTTTGTATTTCGTGTTCCTGCATTCTAGTTTTCGTTCCCCCGTTTGTCTGTGAATATGATTTTGCCGTTTTTGCTTGTGATAGTTACTCCTTTACACCATTGAAATATGAAACTTTTTGGAGCAAGAATTAATTTCGCAAGTTCATTAGCGCGTCCACGGTCTAAAGTTTTGAGCTTGAGTCTTCTACCTGCTTCACGAATCACCAAAGCTATTTCATTCTCGTTGAGTGTGCGCAAAAATTTACGGTCTTGGCCTCCTTGAGATCTCTCGAATAACTCTGTGCTTAATGCGTCCTCGTTGTCTCTAACTCTTCTCATGTCCTCACCAAAAGTTGCAAGGTGTTCAATCGCTGAAGAGTTAATATGTGTCTCGATCTCTGGTAAAAGTTTCAAGCGTATGAAGTTGCGCGTATATTTAGCGTCGTTGTTGGTGCTATCCTCACGCCACGATATATTTCTGACTCGCAGAATCTCCCGCAAAAATTCCCGCCTCAATCCTAAAAGCGGCCTGTAAAATTTTATCCCATTAAGTTCAGTTGATTCAGTTATTCCTACAGCGCCTCTTATTCCAGTTCCTCGTAGGAGATTAAATAACACGGTTTCGGCCAAGTCGTCGCGATTATGACCAAGGAAAACGCATTCACAACCAAAATTTTTAGCCTCGTTACAAATTTCATTGAGTCTTATTCGTCTCGCAGCAGCTTCAATTGATTCGCCCTTGAGTCTTTGTTCGGGGACTTTGACGTTTTTGACGATAACGTTATCCGTGAAATTCTTTACAAATTCTGCGTCCTCGTCAGATTCTTGACCTCGTATTCCGTGATTGATGTGAATAGTTAAGACTGGGCCGCGATAAAATTTCTTGAACAACCACAATAACGCAATCGAATCTCCGCCTCCTGATACGGCAATTAAAGCGCATTTGTTGTTTTCCGGGAGCCAGCCTTGTTTTATTCCTGTCTCGTGAAAATATTTCTCAAGCACATAATCAGAAAGTTCATACGGGATATTATTTCGCATCGTAAAGCATTCTGTAGATCTCAAGATTTGCCGACACCCTCTGAACATAGCCGTTAGTCTCGTCGAATTTCACAGCCTCAATCCAATGGGCCAAGTCAGCACGTTCACCAACTTCCTTCAACCATTTTCGCGCATTTCCTGAACCAGCGTTGTAAGCCGCCATAACGTATTCTTTCTTGGAAAAGTTTTTGCCTAGCCAGCCTAAATGTGAAGTTCCAAGCTTGATATTATCGCTAGCGTTGTATAGATCGTATTTCGCGAGCCCAGCACGTTTTGCTTCTTCCTTAGCTGTAGCAGGCATAAGTTGCATTAACCCGGCAGCCCCGACCCAACTTCTAGCCGCAACTTTGAAGGCACTTTCCTGACGCATGATAGCCCACACAAAATTGTTCTCGACTCCGTATTGTTTAGCCGCCGCATCAACAAGAGCTTTGTAAGGTCGTGGGTACAACGCTTCAAGATCCGAACGATATAACGTAGCGTTTGATGTCATAAGAGTCTCAAGCCTCTTAGCTTCTTCGTAACTTTCTTCAAGTCCAAGCCATTGTGATAAAGTCAAAGCCCTATAGAGTTCTCGTGCGCTTGCTTTTGGTCGTGAGAGTCTCAAGTAAGCATGATTGATAAATCCCCACGTCTCTAACTCACTCGGCTTAATCGTTAAATTCGGGTTCGTGCCGTTTGTAAGTTTTGGCTTAGGATTCAGAATCAGTCCGTAAATCGTCAATGGATATTTGCGAGTAATAAGGGCTCGTGTGTTCTGTGCCTCCTGCTTTTGGCCTGCCTTCTCCTGTGCATGTGCTAACCAGTAAAGAATCCTCGCGCGTTTGTAATAAGTAACTCCCGGTGCGTCAGTCTGCCTGAACAATCTCACAGCTTCAGCATAATTTCCTGCGTCAATATTTCTCCAAGCTCTTGCCCACAAAACATTGAACGAGTAATTTGTATTTGGGAATGACTTCAGAATTTGTGCTTCAAAAATTTCCTTGCGTTTCGTTGTCCCTTTGCCTTCAAGGTTAATTAATGCCTGCAAAGCTCTAGCCTGAACATTGCCTCGTCGGTCTCGTGCTATTCGATCTAAAACGTTTACGCATTTTTCCTTCATGCCTTTATCTTTTGCGAGTGCGCCTATACGAGTTACAGAGCTGCCTGCGTAAGAATTTCCACTGACTGCGAGATTTCCCCACAAGTTCAAAGCCGTATCGTTATTCTTGAGCCTTGAGTTAGCCCACGCGCGATAATATTGTGCCTTGCGACCTGTAGCGTTCTTGAGAGCGTCAAGCGCTTTGCTATTCTCGCCTATAGTGTGATAGTGAACTCCTAAAGCTACCTTGATATTGTTTCCGGGATTCTTGACTCTTGTCAACACTGCTGCCGCGTCCTTGTTACCTGCGTTAAGTTCGAGAAGGTCTAAAGCGTTTTCCGTGAGCTTGTTGTTGTTCGTGAGCTTGATTAATCTCGTGAGCGTGTAAATTTTTCGTTCATCAGTCCCAGCATTAGCTAACATTCGATTAAGGGCATTAAGGGTGTTTCGTGAGTCTTTCTGCGAATCATAGAGCCTATATTGAGCGAGGGCCACGTAATATTTCAGTTCTGCCGGAGCATTTTTGTAGAGACTCTCCGATAAATTTATGGCCTTCTGAGTCTGCTTAAGATTTTCATAACCAAGCAACATTGTCATATCCGCGTAAGGTCGTATTGAAGCGGGGAAAGAACGTGAATTTGCCTCAAGGATTCTCACAGCGTCGGCCCACCTGTTCTGAAATCTATAAGCATTAGCCATCAAAGCATGATCGGTTAAAGTTTTCTTCTTGAGCGAATTATATTGCATTTCCATTTCGGTCCAAGCGCGTCGCCAGAATAAATCTCTTAAAGCTGTAGCCTGTGCCTGTGTGATTGTCATTATGAGTATTGCAAATGAAATTATGAGTGTGAAAAATTTTTTGCGTGCTAACATTCTTTAACTCCTTTGAAAATTTCGACTATTATATAATAACCTCAATTTATCACTGAAATCACAACATGAAGGGAAGGAATTTACAATGGGTATGAGGGGAATTCATACTTCAATCAACGATATACGCCGCAGCATTTTCACAGAAATAGCCAGCCTCTCTTACAACTATAAGCCGGGAGATTTATCAGAGATGGAGCTGATACCGTACAGAATAATTCCCGGAGAAGTTTCGCATTACAGAGACAGCGTGTTTCTTGAGCGTGCAATAGTCAGAGAACGTATGCGTCTTGCTATGGGGTTGCCGTTACGTTCAGCCGCTGAACATGCGCCAGTCTCAAGAGGTGCTGAAGAATGCGTTCACCCGGAAAAATATTATCAGCCTCCACTCATCAATATCATAAAGTTCGCTTGTCATTCATGCCCCGATAACAAAGTTACGATTACTGACCAGTGCCAAGGGTGTTTAGCTCGTCCATGCAGTCAAGTTTGTCCGAAAGACGCTATATATTTTGAGAACGGTAAAGGCCACATAGACTCGACTAAATGCGTGAAGTGTGGGCGTTGTATGACCGTGTGCCAGTACGGAGTAATTTTGAGAATGGAACGTCCCTGCGCAAAAGCTTGCGGAATGAAAGCCATTAAGAGCGACGAATACGGCCGTGCTGAAATAGATCAAGAGAAGTGCGTGAGCTGTGGAATGTGCTTGGCTAATTGTCCGTTTGGTGCGATTGCGGATAAAGCTCAAATTTTCCAGTGCATTCAGGCAATCAAGAGTGATACTCCCGTTTATGCTGCTATAGCTCCGGCTGTTGCTGGACAGTTTGGTAAGGACTTGACCCCGGAAAAAATGCGTGCTGCGTTCAGAAAAGTTGGCTTTGCTGATGTAGTAGAAGTTGCTATAGGTGCTGACCTGTGTACCCTGCAAGAGGCTGAAGACTTTCTGAAAGAGGTCCCTGAGAAATTACCGTTTATGGGTACGTCGTGTTGCCCGGCGTGGAGCGTTATGGCCAAGAAAGAATTTCCGCAATATGCAGAGTGTATCAGTATGGCTCTAACTCCTATGGTTTTGACGGGACGCTTAATCAAGAAGGAACACCCCGAATGTAAGGTCGCGTTTATTGGTCCGTGTGCAGCGAAAAAACTTGAGGCAAGCCGCAAATCTATTAGGAGTGATGTTGATTTCGTATTGACGTTCGAAGAAGTGTTGGGAATGTTCTCGGCCAAGGAAGTTGATTTTACGTCGCTTGAAGAGATTCCAGTTCCAAACAATGCCAGTGCTGACGGAAGGGGCTTTGCTGTAAGTGGCGGAGTTGCGTCGGCTGTCGTGAACTGCATCAAACACACTCACCCTGATATTGAAGTCAAAGTTGAACACGCTGAAGGTTTAGACAATTGCAGAAAAATGTTACAACTTGCTAAGGCAGGAAAGTATAACGGCTATTTGCTTGAGGGTATGGCGTGCCCGGGCGGTTGTGTTGGAGGAGCAGGGACGGTTGAATTAATCAACCAAGCAGCTAATGAAGTTGCCAAGATCAAGAAGAAGACGGCCAAGGCTCATGCTTATGAGAGTGAGTACGAGACAGTTTTGCCCGAACTTGAGTAATATATAATAGTCGCGAATTACTAAGCATTTGACTACAAAGGAGCTTGATTTACATGAATGCATTTGAAGTTTTACGAGGACGAGGCTATTTTGAATGGTGTACGAACGAGGAACGCTTGGCCCAAGTTATGAATGAAGAAATGGTTACGGCTTATGTTGGCTTTGATCCTACTGCTGATAGTTTACACGTGGGACATTTGATTCCGTTAATGGCGTTAGGTTGGTTGCAGAGACTTGGCCACAGACCTATAGCACTTGCTGGCGGCGGTACAGGTTTAATCGGTGATCCATCAGGTAAGAGCAAAGAACGCAACTTGATAACCCTTGAGGCTGTTCAGCATAATATCGAGGGCGTTAAGGTACAGTTAAGAAAGTTTCTTGACTTTGACTGCGGGAAAAATTCTGCGTTACTCCTCAACAATTACGACTGGCTGTCAAAAATTTCGTTCTTGGAAGTGTTGCATGATGTCGGCAAATATTTCTCAATCAACAATTTAATCGCACGTGAATATATTCGTTCAAGGCTTGAGGATCCGGAAAAGGGAATCTCTTACACGGAGTTTTCTTACGTTCTGTTACAGGCTATGGACTTCAAATACTTGAATGAACATTACGGCTGTCGCTTACAAATGGGAGGAAACGACCAACAGGGAAATTTATTGGCAGGCTCTGATTACATTAGACGCACTTCGGGAAATGAGGTCTTCGGACTCACTCAACCATTGTTATTGACTTCATCGGGGACGAAATTCGGAAAGACTGAAGCTGGCGCGGTGTGGCTTGACCCAACTAAAACGAGTCCTTACAAGTTCTATCAGTTCTGGTTTAACACTGACGATAGAGACGTGGAAAAATTATTGAAGCTTTATACGTTCATGCCGCTTGAAGAGATTGAAGCCTTAATGACTGAACACAATCAAGCCCCGGAAAAACGTGTAGCCCAGAAGAAATTAGCATTCGAGGTTACAAAGACTGTTCACGGAGAAGAGACTGCAAAGAGCGTTATCAATGCCAGCGAGATATTATTCAATCCCAAGATCGATTTTGCCGGTGTCAGTGAAGAAACTTGCGAAATGTTGAAACAGGAAGTCCCTTATGCAAAACTTGAGGGCGTGAATTTCCCTGTTAGTGCTGTGAACGTGTTGGCAACGTCCGGAGCATGTGAGAGTAATGGAGAGGCCAAGCGCGCGATTCGTCAAGGAGGGGTCTCAATCAACGGCGTAAAAATTTCTGACGAGAAAACAGAAGTGACACAAGATACGTTGTTGAACGGAAAATATTTATTCTTGAGGATTGGCCGCAAAAAATTTAACATGGCTGAATTTGTGTAACATGCACACGCTTAACTGGTATCTCTCAAGCTCCGTGAATAAAACTCTGGCACAGGTCATTGAACATATGGCTGACGCATTGAGAACTCATTCACGCGACATAGAATTAAGAGTCATAAGCGCAAACGATAAAAGCACGTCCGGTTTTGAGCGAGTCAAGAACGTTTTCACACGCCGCGAAATTTGGCACTTGTTTGGGAAACCTCCAGCATGGTGGAAAATTGTTCGTATGCATTCCAAGACCGTACATACTTTACTAGAAGGCAATGATTGGGCGGGGAGTCCTTCACGCTTCTTCACTGAAGGAGCAGTAAATGGGGAGTCAGTAATTTTTCCTGTGTTCGATCCATTGAGCACTCAAAGCGAAGAAGTAAGCAAGGCAGTATTCGTTCGTAGTGATAGAAAGTTGCCTGAAGGTGATTATCCCGTCATTAACATTCTCGATAAAGTTTTGCGTCCGGAAGCATTAAGCGGAGTTTATCTTGCTGAAGACACTGGCCCGCGTGAGGCAATGAGAGCAGGAATTTTAACCATGAGGGGACTTGCAATAGCATCACATAAATCTGGCTATCTCGATGAAATTCTTGGCCCTGATGGATATTTCTTGATTAGCGACGACGAGGACAACCTAGACCGAATAATTCATTTAGGCTTGACCGAACGAGGACGACACGTAGCAATGACAGCGCGACACTTTCTGAACTCCAGACGCTCTCACGAACGCTGCACAACTTCACTTATAACGCTTTACAGAAAAGTTATGGCACAAAAGTAAGACAAGGTGCAAATATTGCAAATTGTGAGAATAAAATCTAAAATTGCGAGCGTAAAATTTAATTCAAAACGATGAAAGGATTTGAAATATATTATGCCCAAGCTTAGTGACAGAGTAGGCACCTTCACAGACTCCGTAATCCGACGAATGACACGAATCTGCAACAAATATGGAGCTATCAATTTATCACAGGGCTTTCCTGATTGGGATCCCCCGAAAGAAATGCTTGACTCATTAGCTCAAACTGCATATACAGGCCCTCATCAGTACGCAATAACATTCGGAGCAAAGAATTTCCGAGACGCTATCTGCGCAAAACAAAGTAAAGCTATCGGACGTGAGATTGATCCCGAAACAGAAATAGTAATCACCTGTGGAAGCACTGAAGCAATGATGTCCGCAATGATGACGATCTGCAACCCTGGCGATAAAGTTCTAGTCTTCTCACCGTTCTATGAGAATTATGGGGCCGATGCTATCCTCTCTGGAGCTTCACCGATTTACGTTCCATTAGTGCCACCAACTTACGACTACGACATTAACATTATTGAGGACGGTTTCAAGCAGGGCGCAAAAGCTATTGTTATCTGCAACCCTTCAAACCCTTGCGGAAAAGTCTTCACGGAGAAGGAATTAACGGAGATCGGCGCGCTTGCCTTGAAATATGATGCCTATATGATTATGGACGAAGTGTACGAGCATATTGTATTTGATCCATATAAACACGTTTACGCGTCAGGACTTCCTGGCCTGTTTGACCACGTGATTACATGCAACTCTCTCTCAAAGACGTATTCGATAACTGGCTGGCGACTCGGCTATTTAATCGGGCCTGCTGATGTTGTTGAGGGCGCACGAAAAGTTCACGACTTCTTGACGGTTGGAGCTGCTGCACCATTGCAGGAAGCTGCGACAAAAGCTTTCTTGCTTCCAGAAAGTTATTACGATGAACTCAAGGCCAAGTATACTCACAAGCGCGAAAAATTATTGAAGGCTCTCGATGATGCCGGCTTCAAGCATAATATCCCGCAAGGCTCGTATTTCGTCATGGTTGATATTAGCAATTTCCTTGAGCTTGATCAGTTCAAAGGCTGGAGCGATTTAGAGTTCTGCGAGTGGGTAATCAAGAATATCGGTGTAGCTGCAGTACCTGGTTCAAGTTTCTTCCGTGAGCCGATCAATAACTTAATCAGATTCCATTTTGCCCGTTCCGATGAAGTTCTCGACGAAGTAGCCAAGAGACTCAAGAAGATGGCCGAGTTAGTGAAGTAAGCAAGAAATTTCATGAGCATATTAGTAGCTATGAGCGGTGGCGTTGACAGTAGCGTTACCGCTTATTTAATGCGTGAGAAATACAAAACTTGCAAGGGGGCGACGATGTTATTATTCCTGAATGAAGCTTTAGGAGTCTCATCAAAAACTTGTTGCTCGCTTGAAAACATTAATGACGCAAGAAAAATTTGTGAGCTTTTAGGAATCGAACATGAAGTCTTGAATTACATGAACGAGTTTGAAGAACGCGTTATCAAGAAATTTGTGAACGTTTACGAATCCGGCGGCACTCCTAATCCCTGCATAGACTGCAATAAATTCATGAAGTTCGAGGCATTTTTGGCTCATGCTAATGAAATCGGCCTTGAGAAAATCGCCACTGGACATTACGCTAAAATTGAACGCGACTCTTCAGGACATTACTTGCTGCGAAAAGCTAAGGACTTGTCGCGGGATCAAAGCTACGTGCTTTACATGTTGACACAGGAACAATTAGCTCATACGGAATTTCCTTTAGGGGATATGAATAAATCTGACGCTAGGAACTTGGCCGAAGAATTAGGTTTTGTGAACGCTCGTAAGCATGACTCACAAGATATATGCTTTGTACCTGATGGAGATTACGCAAGCTTCATTGAGACTTACACCGGCAAAAAATATCAGCCAGGGAATTTCATTAACAAGTCAGGAAAAATTTTAGGCACTCACGACGGAATAATTCATTACACGATAGGGCAACGTAGAGGCTTAGGGATTCCAGCAAAATCACGGCTTTACATTTCTGACATAAACATTAACGACAACACGATAACTTTGTCCGAACAGTCATTATTAACCCGTAAAATCAGAGTCATTAACGCCAACTTAATAGCATTACCAGAGCTTCCTAAAAATTATCAAGCACGCGTAAAAGTTCGTTACAGGCAAAAAGAATTACCCGCGACGATCAATCAAACTAGCCCCGAAGAATTTATCATAGAGTTTAGCGAAGCAATCAAAGCTCCTGCCCGAGGCCAAGCCGCAGTGATTTACGATAACGATTATGTTATAGGAGGAGGCACAATAGCTGATATAATTGTTACGTAAAATTCATGAAAGAAGGGTAATGATTAATGCGTAAATTTAAGACTTGGAGTCTATTATTCATAATGGCACTGTGCGTTATGATTTTTTCCGGCTGCGGAGGAAGCTATACAGAGGACGAGAGCAGCAGCACTGATAGTACAACTGACAGTGATTCAATAGCAAGCACCATCACGAGCACACTAAATGGAACTTGGCAATTTGACGAGACAAAAGGCTTTTCTGGGAAGGCTACATACGATAAAGACGGGACATCACGTTCAATAACATTAGGTCATGTTACGGACTTCACAATTTCATTCTCAGGAATAGAGCTAACAGGAGATTCATCAGACTTAGAGGGAACAGCAAAAGTATTTTACCCCTATGAAGGTTCAGCTTACGATTTTGATTCAGGTGTCAGAAGTTACGATTTAGGTTCTGTGAGCATAAAGAGTTACACGAATGAAACTGCTACGGACAAGACAACTCTTATGGGACTTTCACAAGTCAGTGAGCAACAATGGATATTACAATCAACGACTAATCTAACTGACCGCATGACGATTACGCTATCTTCAACATCAAAGAGAGAATTCAGTATACAATGGAATGTGCCAGTTTATATTCCTGAACTCAATGATTATTGTGATTGTGTGATAATCGGTAGCTTAATTAAATACAGCAGTGTTCCTTATGGTACCAGTACAACTTCAGACGACGTTTCAGAAAATAATTCGAGCGATTCTACAACAACTACGGATAAAACTATAGATGAAATTCTGAAGGGTACATGGCTACTTCACACAGCCGAGAGTGCTATAGCTACAAACACTACAACAGGAGCAGGTATGACTCTAAATCCTAACGCGGGGATCAAAATGGTTTTCACGGAGTTAAGCGACTTCAGTAACAGTGAAGTAACAGGGACTGCAGACGTTTATTTCTTGCATCAGTGGCTTGCTCTTAACGGCTCCGTATTGTATGGAAATTTTGACGTTAGAAGCTACACTGCTGATAATTCTGACGTGAAGACTCAAACTATGACGATAGCGAAAGTTTCTGATACTAAATGGCGTTTTGAAGCTAGAAACACAACAGACTCTCTTAGCGTCAATATCACAATCGTGTCTGATACAGAGATAAGCACAGTGTGGGACGGTTGGGCGCAAGTAAATTCACTCGGAGGCTATTATCATTACGAGATCGAATGCAGTTACAGGAAGAGCAGCAACAGCACTGACTACGATGAAGCTACGCCGCTCACTAAGCGTCTTATCACTGACATATTGACGGGAACTTGGAAACTAGTTAAAGAAGGCGACGAATTGTCCGCTGTAAATACCGAGTTGGGAATGGAAGATCAGTTGACCCTGGTTATGAGTACAAGCACCGATATAACGTTCAACGACATTGAAGACAAAGGAGACTTGGCAAATAAAATTTATTCTGCCGATATTGATTATTCTTACAAATGGGAAGCCTTTGATATTTTAGAAATACACCAGGGAACATTTTCTGCTGACAAAACTCACCAGCCTATGAATTTGAGTCAAAGAAGCGATGATGAATGGAGGCTTGAAGCAATAACCGCCGGCGACGAAGCTTTGAACATAACTATAACGCTTGTGTCAGAGACGGAGATCGAAACACGCTGGGAAGGAATTGCACCGCTGACTCCTGAGAAGAAGTGTCATTTCATTTTTGAAGGCACGTTCAAGAAACAATAACGACAACAAAAAGGCCCTACCTACTGAAGGCAGGGTCTAAACTTTCTACTAATCTTTCTGCATTCTCGTGCAGGATTAAATTTTTCTCACGGTCAGTTAGGTCAAGAGCATTGATAGCTTTCACGCTTTCAAACTGTGAGGCCCAAGGAGAATCGCTCCCGAATAAAACTCTTTCAGCCCCAAAACTTTTTATGATGGTCATGAATTTTTCAGAGCTTAACATTTTGCACTCATCAATGCTTTTATAATAACCGTCATCGTTGGGATAAAATTTGCCGAGTGAAAACGCTGTATCAATGTAAACGCCTTCAACGTCAGCAAAAATTTCGCAAGCCTCGTCCCAAGCTCTCCAGCCTCCCATGTGAGCTAATATAACCCGTGAAGAACTCGTAAGCCCTGAAGCTCTTAAAGCCTCGCTAATTCTCCATGGCATAGCGTAATCATTTCCAGGGAAGCCTATATCCCAGCCAGCATGAATTAAAACTATAAGACCAAGTTCAAACGCTCGTGCAAGAATCTTTATGTAACGTTCATCATCAATGCTTACACCTTGATAGACGGGGTGCAATTTTATTCCACAGATACCAGCGGCTTTAATTCGAGTCAATTCTGAATCGTAGTTAAGAAATTCCGGGTGCATTGCTCCGAATGAATATATGCCCTTCTCTTTTGCTTGGGTGTTAATTTTGATGGCATTGTCATTGATTCGTGTAACTTGATCCGCTCTTGTGGCCACAGGCTGTAAAACTGAACTCGTAATCCCTGCTTCACGCATTGAAGCACAAAGTCCGTTTATAGTCCCGTTAGTAAAAGGCCGCGTATGACTCTTTGACTGTAAAGTATTCAGAGCTGACGCAGCTATTTTTTCCGGAAATGTATGGACGTGAATATCTACAACTCTCACTTAATCGCCCAAAGCCTTTGACTGTCTTACAGTTACGGTTTTCGTGTAGCAGTTGAAAGCGTCTTCAAGGAATTGTTTATCGGGTTTAGGAGTAACGAGACTCACAACAGGAACGATCACGAAACCAGCCAACATACAGAACGCTCCGGCATTGATCGGAGATTGAAGCAGCGCGGGAAAACTTGGACGCACAAAAATATTCGCTATCATCACAAAACTTGAGAACAAGAAATTAACCCAGCATGACAATTTCGTAACGCCTTTCCAATATAGACTATACATGAATGGCGCAAGGAAAGCTCCGGCCAAAGCTCCCCACGAGACTCCCATTAATTGCGCTATGAAAGTTACGTTTGAGCTATATTGAATCAAAGCTAACACTACCGAGATAATTATGAATATCACGATCAAGATTCGCATGATGAACAACTGTTTATCTTCGTCCATTTTCTTAATTACATGTCCCTTTAATAAATCAAGCGTGAGAGTTGAACTTGATGCAAGTACGAGTGAAGAAAGCGTTGACATTGAAGCAGACAACACGAGAATAACGACGACTCCCAACAAAATATCAGGCAAACCTGAAAGCATAATCGGAATAACAGAGTCATAACCTTCAGCAGGAAAACCCAAGCCGGCGGGGTCAACTTGCGCAGTAAATAAACGTCCGAAGCCGCCTAAAAAATAACAGCCACCTGCAACGACAAGCGCAAAAAATGTAGAAATAACTGTGCCTTTAGTTATGTCGCTCTCGTTTTTGATTGCGTAGAACTTCTGCACCATTTGAGGAAGTCCCCACGTGCCAAGGCTCGTTAAAATTATTACGCCTAAAAGATTTACAGGATCAGGCCCGAAGAATGACGCGAATATGCCGGGAGATTTTGCAAGCTCACTTGAAGCATTAGGATCAGCAATTTTTGCAATGCCCGCGAGTGAAGCATTTAATCCGCCTTTACTCTCTAACACTGCAACGATCACAGCAACGATTCCGATTAACATTATTATTCCCTGAATGAAGTCATTGATAGCTGTAGCCATATAGCCGCCCGCAATTACATATATACCGGTCAACACGGCCATGAAGATTACGCAAATAGAGTAATCAATGTTGAATGCCATTCCGAAAAGTCTGCTTAATCCGTTATATAAACTCGCAGTATATGGAATTAAGAACACGAAGCAGATTATAGATGCTGCAATTTTGAGAGCATCGCTTGAGAATCGTTTACCGAAGAAATCCGGCATAGTTGCACTTGATAAATATTGGCTCATGATTCTTGTACGTCGGCCAAGTACAGCCCAAGCCATCAATGAACCTATAAAGGCATTCCCAAGCCCTACCCACGTGGCAGCAACTCCATAACGCCAGCCGAATTGACCAGCATAGCCTACAAATACGACCGCAGAGAAATAACTTGTTCCGTACGCAAAAGCCGTGAGCCAAGGTCCCACAGAACGTCCTGCAAGCACAAAGCCGCTTACATCAGTTGAATGCTTCCGGCAGTAAAAACCTATTGCAAGCATTACTCCGAAAAACGCTACTACTAGCAAAAATTTTATGAGCATAAACTTTTCACGCTCTTTCTTGATGAATATATATTTACGATGGGAAAATTTAGCGCGACAATTTCACAAAATCAAGAATCATAAATGCGCATTAATGAAAAACTCCCCTTACTTAATTAGGGGAGCTTCTCTAAGTTGTAAAATAGTATGAAAGGTTTTATGCTTAATGAATTAATTTGTGCCATTCCTTTATGGACTTCAATGAGCCCGATTCGTTACCTTGCTGTTTTATAGTCATTATCCCTTCAATAGCTGCATCAGCTCCGGCTAACGTCGTTATGTATGGGATACCAGCCTTAATTGCGCCTCGTCGTAAGGTTGAACCTGTTTGAGTCAATGCTTTTTCGCGTGGAGTATTGACAACTAATTGAACTTGGCCGTTTATGATTCGATCAAGCACATCAGGACGACCTACCCCGACTCTTTCGCAAGCTATACCGGAATTTTTCAAAGCCTCGTATGTTCCTTCAGTGGCTAAAATCGAAAATCCAGTCTCAACAAATTTTTGTGCTATTCGTGAGATTTCTGCCTTGTCTCTATCACTTACCGCTATCAATACACAGCCACTTAACGGCAATTTAGCGTTAGCAGCCTCTTCAGCTTTGAAGAAAGACTCGCCAGCTTCAAGAGCTAATCCCAAAACTTCACCAGTAGATCTCATTTCAGGGCCTAATACCGGGTCAACTTCTTGGAACATGTTAAACGGGAATACAGACTCTTTAACGCCATAGTATGGGATAACTTTCTCGCTTAACGAGCTCAATGGAGAATCCTTGTGAGTCAATTCACGTGTTATAGCTTCAACTGCAAGAGGTACCATTTGAATCCCGCAGACCTTTGAGACTAATGGGACTGTTCGCGACGCCCGAGGATTAGCTTCTAACACAAACACTTTGTCTTTCTCAATGGCGTATTGAATGTTCATCAATCCAACAACGTGCATGGCCTCAGCAATTTTTCGCGTGTAGTCCTTAATCGTAGCAAGAGCTTCAGACGCAATATGACGAGAAGGAATTATGCAAGCGCTATCGCCAGAATGAATCCCAGCAAGTTCGATATGTTCCATGACTGCCGGGACGTAAGCGTGAGTTCCGTCACAAATTGCGTCCGCCTCACATTCAAGCGCGTGATTCAAAAATCTATCAATCAAAATCGGCCTATCTGGAGTAACTCCTGTAGCGGCTTTAACGTAATTCTCAAGGCTAGCTTCATCGTATACGATTTCCATTCCACGACCACCAAGAACATAAGACGGCCTTACCATGACGGGATAACCGATTCGATTAGCGACTTCATGAGCTTGTTCGAGAGTTGCAGCCATTCCGGATTCAGGCATAGGGATATTCAACGAGTCCATCACGGATTTGAAGCGCCCACGATCTTCGGCCAAGTCGATAATTTCCGGGGAAGTCCCAAGAATCTTCACGCCGTTTTTCTCAAGTTCTGACGCAAGATTTAACGGTGTTTGCCCGCCAAATTGTGCAATAACTCCCAAAGGCTTTTCGGCTCTGTAAATGCTCAATACGTCCTCAAGAGTTAATGGCTCGAAATATAATTTGTCTGAAGTGTCATAATCCGTTGATACTGTCTCGGGATTGCAATTTACCATGATAGTTTCAAAGCCTAGTTTCTTAAGTGAGTTCGCAGCGTGTACACAGCAATAATCAAATTCGATTCCCTGACCGATTCTGTTAGGACCACCACCGAGAATCATTATCTTGTTGTTGCTTGATATTTTGTTAATTGCCTTAGGATTGTTGTAGCTGGAGTAATAGTAAGCTCCGTCTTTTGTGCCACTAACATGAACAGCGTCCCAAGTCTCGTTGATGCGTAAAGCTTCACGGCGTTCTCTGATTGATTGCTCTGGAATGTCCAACAGCTTAGCTAGATATTTATCGGCAAAACCGTCTTTCTTGGCCTGAGTCAATAATTCATCGGGCAACATTGAGCCTTTATAACGTAAAATATTTTCTTCCTCGTCAACAAGTGCTTTAATCTCATCAAGGAAGTATTGTTTTACGTGCGTTAAATCATGAATTTCCTGTACCGTAGCACCGTGGCGCAAAGCCTCGTAAATCACAAAATATCTCTCACTGGTGGGATACTCAAGCATACTCAATAATTCGTCCTTGGTCATAGTGTTGAAATTTTTCACGAAGCCTAAGCCGTATCGATCTTTCTCAAGTGAACGTATAGCCTTCTGTAAAGCCTCCTTGAAATTTCTGCCTATGCTCATGACTTCACCGACTGCTCGCATTTGAGTGCCTAATTTGTCCTGGACGCCCTTGAATTTCTCGAAAGCCCAACGCGCAAACTTCACTACAACATAATCGCCATCAGGTTTATATTTATCAAGCGTGCCATATTTTCCGCACTCGATCTCACTAAGTGATAAGCCAGCCGCCAATTTTGCAGACACAAGAGCAATAGGGAAGCCCGTAGCTTTTGACGCAAGAGCCGATGAACGTGAAGTCCTAGGGTTAATCTCAATGACTATGACTCGCCCGTCTTTAGGATTATGAGCAAATTGAACATTAGTGCCTCCAATTACGCCTATATGCTCAACGATCTTGTAAGCCATTTTCTGCAAGCGTCCTTGTAATTCCTGTGAGATAGTCAACATTGGAGCAACGCAGAAAGAATCGCCGGTGTGAACTCCCATAGGATCAACGTTCTCAATAAAGCATACCGTTATCATGTTGTTATCTTTATCGCGAACTACTTCCAGCTCCAACTCTTCCCAACCTAACACGGACTCTTCAACTAAAACTTGATGAACTATGCTTGCCTGTAAGCCTCTATCACAGACGACTTTCAGCTCCTCACGGTTATAGACGAGTCCACCGCCTGCGCCTCCCATTGTATACGCTGGACGCAACACAACAGGATAACCCAATTTTTCGGCAATGTTTAAAGCTTCGTCGACACTGTAAGCAACTTCCGAGCGTGCCATATCTATACCAAGAGCCTGCATTGTTCGTTTGAACTCTACACGATCTTCGCCGCGTTCGATAGCATCAGCCTGAACTCCTATAATTTGCACATTGTATTTCGCCAAAATTCCGGCCTTATGTAACTCTGCACACAAGTTCAATCCTGATTGACCACCTAAATTTGGCAACAAGGCATCAGGTTTTTCACGGGCAATTATTGCTTCGAGTCTTTCGGGGTTAAGTGGTTCTATGTAAGTGATATCAGCCATTTCCGGATCTGTCATTATCGTGGCCGGGTTAGAGTTCACTAACACGATCTCATAGCCAAGCGAACGAAGTGCCTTACATGCCTGCGTCCCCGAATAATCAAATTCACAAGCTTGACCGATTACTATAGGCCCTGAACCGATTATCAATATTTTGTGTATGTCTTTGCGTGGTGCCATACAACTTCACTTCCTGGTATATCCTGCTTACTCTTTAACAGCGTCCTCGACTTTTTCTACAAGTTCTGTTACTGCTTCTGTGAGTTTCTCTTCTACAGCCTCTAAGACTTTCTCTTGAAGTGGAATATCTTCGGATTTCGTTTCCTCCACAACTTCGGGAGCTTCGGTAGTTTCTTCGACTTTTACTTCCTCAACAGGTGCTACAGACTCTACAGTTTCTTCCACTTTTTCAGCTGTTTCTGCCACTGGTTCTTCTTCTTTGACCTCTTCAACAGTTGGAGTCTCAGTTGGTGTTTCCGGTTCTGCTGGTGTTGTCTCTTCTGTTGCGACTTCTTCGACCTTTTCAGCTTCAACAACTTCCGGGGCTTCAGCTTTTACTTCCTCGACAACTGGAGTCTCAACTGCTGCTTCTTCCGTGGCTTTTTCCTCTGTTACACCCTCTTCAACTTTTTCAGGCTCTGAGGCTTTCTCTTCTGTAACAGCTGCTTCAACTTCTGCGACAGGGGCTGGAGTTTCGACTGGCTCTTCTGATTTTTCTTCTTCCTGAATTTCTTCTGGTTCAGTAGCCGCCGTTGGCTCTTCTGTTACGGTTTCTTCAGGAGTTTTTTGCCCTACTGCTTCAGTTTCTGTAACTTCCGGAGCTTTCTCCTCGCTTATAGTCTCGTCAACTTTTTCAGGCTCAACAGTTACCGCGGGGGCTTCTTCTTTTACTTCTTCTTCAACGGTTTCAGTCGCTGGAGTCTCTACTGTTTCGGCTTCAACAACCGCGGGGACGTCTTCGGATTTCGGCTCTTCTGTTGTTTCTTCCTTGACTTCTACAACTTCGGTTACTGGTGTAGTATCTTCCGATTTGGCTTCTTCGTTAGTGCTAACGTCTTCGATCTTAATGTCATCAAGTGAGAATTGCGGAGTTTCGTCGGCTGATACTTCTGGACGTGCAAATAATTCTTGGTCATTGATAACAAGGTTAGCTTTTGACTTTAATTCTGCCTCATAATCGCTGAGTCTCTTGCGCTGCTCCTGTTGAGTTAATAACGTCTTAATATCGGCGCTGACTTCCTCGTAAGGAGTTACACTTTCATCAACATGACTTGCTTTTATCGCAACGGCATAATCTTCACTGGCAACTTCAAGAATTGGAGTAGGCTCTGAAATATCAACAGAGTTCAAAGCTACAAGAGTACCGGTTGTGAATGCGCTTGACGGTAAGAATACTGGTTCACGAGTAATGTGAATTACATCTGCTGAAGGAATGTCATCATTTGAGGCGATAACGTCCCAACTTTCGCCAGCTACTAAACGCGCTCTGAAGTTTTCGGCGGCCATATTATTGTTGAAGTCTGCCATGTGAACCATAAAGCCTTCTGGTTTGCTGTAGATTAAGCCCTTCATGGTGTCGTAAAATTCCACGGCTCTGTCCTCGCTGATTTCAACCTCGCCGATAGCCTGATTCAATAAAGTATCAATAGCCATTTGACGCGCTAAAGTTTTCTTGTAATCGTCAACTTTGATTCCTGATTGTGCCAAGACCTGATAGAAAGTTTCACGTGTCGGATAATAAGTGTCTGCGTAATTTTTCATTGCCATTTCGGCTTCTGCGTCACTGATTCTGATTCCGCGTTCGTCAACTTCCTTGGCCAATTGCGAATCCAACACTGCCTGATCCAAAACTGTTTGATATAATGCAGCCATATCAAGCGACTCTGGTGTACGTGAACTGTAATTGCTGAGATAATTTCTTAACCTTGTCTCAAGCTCTGAACGCATCAATGAACGTCCGTTTATCTGTGCAACTTCATAGTCGCTCATTGAGCCATCAGCGTTTCGTGTAGGTGTTCGTCGTGTGCCTCTGCCTTCGTACATTAAAAACGTTGACAACAAAAAGGCTACTACAATGATAGCCATAACCCATTTCATTTGTTTGCGCAGGAAATTCATCATGATTGATTAAAACCTTCTCCCTTCAAATTGTTATACTACGTAATTTTTACGGATAAATTTTAGCATATAACCCGCAATTTTACACATGACTTAAATCTTTGCCGCGTTTAATTTGGACTTCAAGATGTTCAATTTCGCCGCCGGAGTCTATCATAATTTCGCTCAAAGCATTAGCTACTTCATCGGCCTCGTTTTCAGAACATTCACAGACAAGCGAGTCATGAACCTGCAAGAATAATTTACCGGTCTGTTTTGCTTCAAAATTTATCATGGCTCTTCTTGCAATATCAGCCGCTGTACCCTGAATAGGTGAGTTAATCAACGCGCGATCTAACGCTACTCCTTTAGCTGGAATCTCCCTAACTGGCCTTATACGTCCTGCAACTGTCTGTGAAAATCCACGCTTCTTGGCCTCATTGACAATCTCGTCCAAAAATTTCTGCAATCCCGGTAAAGCGTCAAAATACCTTTTCATGATCTCTTTAGCTTCGTCTCGTGAAACGTCTAAACGATCAGCAAGCCCGAAAATACTCATTCCGTATAACAATCCGAAATTTATCATTTTGGCCGCGCGTCGTAATTCAGGCGTAACAAATTCCGGCGTCTTATCAAATACCCATGAGGCTGTCTCGGTGTGAATGTCGCGTTTGTTTTTGAAGGCGTCAATCAATCTTTCCTCACCTGACATATAAGCAAGAACTCTTAACTCAATTTGTGAATAATCTGCAGCCACGAAAACATTTTCAGGGTTTACAGGAACAAGCCCGGATTTAATTTTTTCTGCCCATTGTCCGAATGCTGGAACGTTTTGTAAGTTTGGATCTCTGCTGCTTAATCGTCCTGTACCCGTTGAGGCTGGATCGAATGTTGTATGAATTATTCCTTCTCTGCCTGCTGCTCTCTGAAGAGGTATAACAAAGCCGCTTAACATTTTGCTTAACTCCCTGTACTCAAGAATAAGACCAGGAATTTTGCCGTCGGGTTTCTTAGCGAGTTTTTCAAGGACTCCTGCATCAGTTGAATATAATTTTTTGCCTTTGGTCATTGTGTCAGGCTCAAAGCCTAATCGTTCAAATAATAGCCAGGAAACCTGCTGTGGGGAATTGATATTTATCTTGACGCCGGTATCTCGTTCGATCTCTAGCTGGATACCATAAATTTTTTCCTCAAGCTCGTTTTGTATGGCCAAAAATTTTTCGTTGTCAAGTCTGACGCCGCGATCTTCCATGCGATTAAGTACTGGAATTAATGGCAAGTCTATATTATTCATGAGAACGTTCAAGCCCTCGTGAGTTTGAAGTTGTGCGTTGAATTTTCCAACTGTATCAGCAAAAATTTTATCAGAGTTAATCTCATCAAGAATCTTTGGGAAGTTTTTCACTGTTGTATCAGGGTGAAGGAGATAATAAGCCGTCTTTAGATCCCATATGCTTGAGACGTTTTCAAAATGTGCGGGCCAGCTTTTAAGCTCTGATTTATAATCGCGAGTCAAAATTTCAGCTTCCGGCATTATAATTTTTGTTGTAGGCATAGAGATTTCGCTGTAGTGTAGTTGTTTGTTGCTCCCTAATCGTTCCAAGACTCGCCCAAGCATTAAACGTCCTGCAAGCTCTTCTAGTTTCTCTTTGTCTGGTTTGATGCTCAAACACTCGTCCAACAAATTCTTCTCGTTATCAAAAACTTTATCATTCAGCTTGATTAACTTCTCACGTATTTCTATGACTTTATCCAATCCCGCCGCGTTTAAGTTATCACGTTGTCTCTTGGGAATTTCATCAATGGCCGCAAAAATTTCCTCAATGTTCGCGTATCTAGCCAAAAGTTGTTTGGCCCCGGCCTCACCAATCCCTTTGACCCCGTCAATATTGTCTGTAGTGTCTCCGGCTATTGCTAAGTAATCAGACATTGATGAAGGCATAAAACCATATTCAGATTTGAAATTCTCGACCGTGTATAATTTCGCTTCAGATATTCCACGACCAACAAGACGCAACATTTTTATATTAGTGTCAAGGAATTGCAGCCAGTCTTTATCCGACGAAAGAGTTATAACTTCATGACCTTCAGCGTGTGCTATCTTTGTGAACGATGCCGCCAAGTCATCAGCTTCAAAGCCTTCTCTAATTAACACCATGTGTCCGGAAAGTCGTAATATCTCCTGCAAAAAAGTTATTTGAATCTTCATTGCTTCTCGTAGATTCTCGTCGAGAGTTTTTCGCCCGGCCTTGTATTCGGAGAAGTATTCGTGACGAAAAGTTTTGCCTCCCGAGTCAAACACTACCACAGTACAATCCGGCTGTGTTTCATCTTGAACTTTGTATAACATATTCGTGAAGCCTAAAATCATTCCGGTCGGAGTTCCATCAGGAGCGCAGAGATTTACCGGCATTGCGTGGAGAGCCTTGTAAGCCAAACTATGACCATCAACTATTAAAAATGTGCTAATCGTTAATCACCTCTTGCTTCAATATAACACCCTGATTATAACGCGACAATAAAAAAGACCCGGCCTTCACGACCGAGTCTCATTAATGAACGCGAAACTATTTGAACTGAGCTACGTTCTCTTTTGTTACTGTTGATACGCCCGTGTCGACTGTTACGCCGCCGAGGTCCTTGCCGTTCTCAAGCTCTACAACTGCTTCGATAGCTTTCTCGCCCATGATGTTGGGGTTCTGTGCAGCAAATGCAAGAAGTGCGCCGTTCTCTACGTAAGCGATATTGGAGTCTGATTTGTCCCAGCCCACGCAGTAAATCTTTACGCCATTGTTAGCAGCGTCTCTGGTTGCAGCGGCTGATCCGACTGTTGCGCCGTCATTGGTTCCATAAAGAGCGATAACCCCGTTGTTGATCATTGTGTTAGCAAGTTCCTGAGCCTTTGAGTTATCACCGTCGGAGAATTGTCTCTCACCGAGCACGAATTTTGTATCCTTGAAGACCGATGCGAATCCGTCATAACGATCCTGGCATGACTGAACGCCGGCTTGTGCGTCAACGATTCCGATTGTTCCTTCGGTTACACCGTCTTTGTCAAAGAGTGCTTTGAGGTATTCGCCGATCTGCTTTCCGCCTGCGAAGTTGTCAGTTGCATATGTGGCTGAAGCTTTGAGAGTTGCGGGAGCGTCAACGTAGATGATCTTGATTCCTGCGTCAAGGGCTTCCTGTAAAGCTCTGTTAGCTGATGTGCCGTCGTTGCAAGCGATAATGATATAGTTGACGTTATCGGCTACAGCGTTCTGAATCTTCTCGATCTGCTGCTGATTGTCCTTTGTCTCGGGGGCAAGCCATACCATTTCGATTTCGTTTCCGGCTTTGTTGAGTTCGTCAACTTTTGCTTGTGCAGCGTTTCTCAGTCTGACCCAGTGAACGTCCATTTGGTCCATTGTGATAAGGCCGATTTTCGTCTTGACACCAGCGAATGCTGTTCCAGTGAGAACCAACGCGAGAACCAATGCTAATGCTACAAACTTCTTCATGAAAAAATTCCTCCTGATTAATAAATATTTATGCTTAAGATTCGTGATGAATCTTTATGCCGCTTTCTTCTTTGCGCCGATTACGCCATTTCTACGCATTATATCGAATAATACGCAGGCTACAACGATAAATCCAATGATAATGTTTCTCATAGCTACAGGGACGTTTGCAAGTGTAAGACCGTTTTGAAGGATTGCCCACACGCTAGCACCAGCGATAACACCGACCAACAAGCCCGAGCCGCCTAACGTTGAGATACCGCCGATAACTGCTGCAGCAACTCCGTACATTTCGTAGCTCATACCAGCCTGCATTGAACCCATTCCAGCAGCCGCCATTGTGATTAAGCCAGCCATGAACGAACAGAAAGCTGAAATCGTGTAAGCTACCGTTGTTGTCTTGAAGACGTCAACGCCTGATAATCTCGCTGCATCAACGTTGGAGCCGATCGCGTAAATATGTCGCCCCGTTGCCGTGTAACTCATTACGTAATAGAAAATCGCCCATATGATCAGACAAATTATAACGCCGTAATACAAATAGCCGATCCTCCCGTAATAGAACGTATCACGGAATAAATCCTTGAGGCCACCCATTCCAATATCGCCGGTGTTGTAGTTGTTGTTGACGAGCTGAGCAATACCACGGCAGATTGTCATTGTTCCAAGTGTTCCGATGAAAGGAGGGAGCTTGAACTTTCCGACAAGTACACCGTTAGCATATCCAACGAATAAGCACGCAACTAAGTCAATGAGAATGGCTAAGATTACGTTCATTCCGTTGCAGATCAGAGTCGCTGAAATCATTGCTGACATTCCCAATACTGAACCGATTGATAAGTCGATGTTACCGGTGATACAAACTATGCCTTGGCCGATACCAACGAGCAAATACGGACAGATTGAACGAGCAAGGGACATTAAATTATTCTGACGCACGAAATTTGGATTCATCATCCAGAATATGACCATGAGGACAACGACACCTACAAAGGCTGTTACGACTGATGCAACGCCTGGCTTTGACAAGAAACCGCGCTTTCTATTTTCCATGATAAAAATTTTCCTCCTTCACAAATTTATGATGCAAGACTCAACGACGCTGGGGCAGCATGATCTCCAAACTGTGTTGCGTAAGTCATGATTTCTTCTTCTGTCGTGTTACGTGGATCAACTTCGCCCGTGATTTTTCCGTTGCACATGACGATAATACGATCCGAAATTCCCATGACCTCCGGCAATTCTGACGATACGATTACGACGCCTACACCCTGTTTCTTGAGTTCGTTAATGATGTCATAGATTTCAACCTTTGCGGCAACGTCTATACCTCTTGTGGGTTCATCGAAGATTATTACGCGGGATTGACGAGCTAACCATTTCGCGACAACGACTTTCTGCTGATTACCACCTGATAAACTTGCGGCTTGGTCTTCAGCGTCGGCCATCTTGATTGTGAGTGAGCTCTTGCCCTTCTCGATCATTTCGTTTTCGACTTTCTTGTTGATTTTGCCAGTTTTACTTCCAAGCGTGATAATGTCAAGATTTGGTAAAGCAACATTATCCCTGATTGAAAGTTTTGTGCAGAGTCCTTCCTTCTTACGATCTTCAGGAGCTAACACTATGCCTTGACGAATCGCCGCGCCGGGGTTGTGAATGTTTAACGGTTTGCCATCAAGCAAAATCTCGCCGCTAGTTTTTGGATCAGCACCAAAAATTGCACGCATTGTTTCAGTACGACCAGCACCAACGAGTCCAGAGAACCCCAACACTTCACCCGCATAAACATCAAATGATACGTCTTTTACAAGTTTACCGGCGTTCAAGTGTTTGACCTCAAGAATCTTTTTGCCTTTAGCTACAGTTTCGCGCGGGAATTGATTCTTAACTTCGTGGCCGACCATGTTAGCGATAATCTGATCCATAGTGAATGAATTAAACTCGCCTTCAGTTATGTATTTGCCATCTCGCATGATAGTAACGTCGTCAACAATGTGGTGTAATTCCTGAAGTCTGTGGCTGATATACACAATCGCTGTACCCATAGCTTTAAGCTCGCGAACGATTCTAAACATTTCTGTGATTTCAGCGTTTGATAACGATGAAGAAGGCTCGTCCATAACGAGAACTTTTGCGTTGATGAGAAGTGCTTTTGCGATCTCGACCATTTGCTGACGTCCAACTGTTAAATTTCCGACTGCTTCATCTGGATCAAGATCATGAATGCCAAGTTTTGCAAGCTGCTCAATAGCCTGGCGATTCATTTCAGCGTTATCGAGTCGCCCGCCCTTTGTGAGCTCACGGCCAAGGAACATATTTGCGGCAACTGTTAAATGTTGGCACATGTTAAGTTCCTGGTGGATAATCGCAACTCCTAGAGCCTGTGCTTGCTTCGTATTGAGGTCGCCTTCAATTTTTTTGCCGAAAATCGTAATATCGCCAGAGTCACGCGTATAAACTCCCGACAAAATTTTCATCAGCGTAGATTTACCCGCGCCGTTCTCGCCTAATAGAGCCATGACTCTTCCGGCCTTCAAATGGAGCTGAACATCATCGAGAGCCTTAACTCCCGGGAATGTCTTAGTAATATGCTCCATAGTAACTACATAATCACTCACGGTTAAATTCACCCTTTCTTAATCGTTTGCCGGAGGATATTCAGTGCAAAGCAATCTATAAGGCGGTTCATCTTCCTCAATCGTTGGGAAGCGTCCGAGAGGCTCGTAGAATCTGTTGTCGGTGTTGTCGTCGTTGCACATTGATACTTCTCCGATAATAGCGTAACCTGTGCCTGGTTGAATCCTGAACTCGTGATAATAGTACGGATAAAGCGAGAGGGATTCGCCGGGCTTGAGAATTACTTCAGAACCTGCAGGTACTTTGTAGCGTCTTCCGTCCTGGAAAATTTCTACGTCGGTATCTTCAAGTTCTTCGGTCTTGCGATCTGCATTCCAGAGCTTGAATACAACATTGCCGCCGCCGCGGTTGATAATGTCTTCCATTTTGTTCCAGTGGAAATGGTTAGGGGAAACTTGGCCCTCTTTGAGCATCATAATTTTTTCCGCGTAAGTCTTTGTGTATTTGGGATTATGGACGTTACCATTACGAATCGTGATGAGATATAAACCTTTATGAGCAAAATCACCTTCGCCGTAGTCCGTAATGTCCCAGCCAAGAGCATTGTCGCGGATCTCGTCGTACTCATGACCCTTGGTCTTCCATTCTTCGGGTGTGAAGCTTAAGAACGGAGGAAGCTCAAAGCAGTGTTTCTTGAGTAAAGCTTCGAACTCTTTGATGCAGTTGTTAATTTCTGATCGTTTCAAATAAATCACCTCATTAAAATTTATTCTCAAAGGCAGAAACAGCGTTGTTAATCTCTGCTTCACCATCAAGCACTGTAAACGTTAAAACGTTCTTCTCTTTGGCAAACGGAGCTATCTTGTGAAGATTCCCGTTATCCTCGTACCAAGCGCGGCCATGAACAAGCGAGTTAGCGGGCTCGAGTCCTACAACATAATCCCCGGAGGCTATTGACTTCCATTCCATAAAGTGCGGTAAATATTTAGTGTTCCATGCGATTCTTAACCCTAGCTTCAATTTTGGGTTCACAGCTATAGTTTCTGTGTTGCCATTTGAGTCTGCCATAACGTCATGAAGAAATACGTATTCGGGTTCATTGTCCTTAGGTGCTTCCATAACGTCGTATTTCTCTTCGTGGCCTTTAGCGTCGGAATTTCTAGGCGTAATTTTTGCTGTAGGGATATAAAGTTTTACGTTCTCGTCAAGGAATGGCCAACCTATATTTATGTGATACAGTAACATTAATGGCTCTTCCCTGTATGCTTCGTTCTCAAATTCATCGGTCAACGTGAAAGATTTGCTCCCGTAAACCGTCTCAATACTTCGTCGCAACACGAGATTTTCTCCGAATAACATAGCTTCACGCATTTCACCGGAAACTCTTAAATGATATTCATCGCCTACCCAAAAAGCGTCGCTTGAAATATGTTCGCCTGGGGTGGTTCTGATTCGTCCGTGCATGGGATAATCAACGCCTTTAACGTTGCAAGGCCCGCCTATATGTTCAAGTCCAGCCGTGAAGAAAAATCCTCCCATTATGCTCCGTTGAGCTTCAGCCCCGTTAGTATCATAGTGGCCGAGTCCCTGAAGTCCCGGTTTCGATAAAAAGCTCATGTTGGTTCCAGCGTAGGAAAATTCGCTCACGTCAAGACACTTATCAGCCAAGACTCTAAACGAGATATTCCCACTCTTAACGTCAAAAGCTTTCAGCCCCGTGCTTCTTCCTTCAGTGTAAGTTATAGGTCTAACGTATGCAGCTTGCTGAATGCTTCCAACGTATTTCATTATGTCAGTTTTTGCGCTCATGGGTTCCTGCTACGTAAAAAGTGTAATTTTGTGCTGTGTACACTCTTTCGAGTTTTCCTCGTTCTTTCTGTATTTCTACAGCATTCCCTGCCCTCTTTCGGCGTACCTACTTGAGTTTGTGAGGCAGTCCAGAGGCTTTAACTTCCCCCCTAGCCGGAGGTAGCCCGATTTCTCAGGTTTGGTGTTGCCTGTCCAGCACACTGACATTACGTAGCAGAATAATCCCCCTTTTTATTTTTGTCAAGTATGCTATTCAGAACATTTATTTACACCTTTTCTCACTTATCTTCTACCTAGCTCTACCTCCTACTCTAAATTAGCGTGATATTGCCATAAATCCTTCATGTTGATGTTCTTCTCGTCGATTAACATTTTCGCGATAATATCCCCGAGTAATAACAAGCTCTGGTCAAAAATTGTGGTCATTGGCTGGCAAGAGTCTATTTCGTCCTCAAGATAAAATTTCGTACGTACAGGGATTCTTACCATGAAGTCGGCAATGTCTTTCATCTCACTGTTAGCGTTTGAGCCTATATGCACGATCGTACAATCAACAGCCGCACGAGCTTTCTTGGCAATTCCAAGAGGGAACAACGACCCGCCAGACCCGGAGCCGACGATCAACAAATCATTCTTAGTAATAGCAGGTTCAGTTATATCACCGACGCAATGAGCTTTTATTCCTAAATGGGCAAAACGTTTGCACACACATTCAAGAGCCATCATTACACGTCCTACTCCCACGAAGAAAACCTGGTCAGCTTTCTGAATTTCGTTGTATAAGCGTTCAATTTGTTCAGGTTTAATGCTTGCGAGTGTCTTATCGAGTTCCGCTATAACGTCTGTGCGTGCTTTTGTATATCTCTCTGCAAAATTCATGTGTATCACTCCCCTAAAATTTTTGCCGTAAACTGTTCAATATCTCAAAGCTGCCGGCCAAGTCGTCACGTTTCAAGCATGTACTACCAGTTACGAATATATCCGCTAAACCGTCGCCCCAGTCTTGAATGTTCTGCGTTGAAATTCTCCCATCAAGTTCGATTTTAGTGTTAAGGCCGCGTTCCTCGATCATTGCGCGTAAATCCCTGATCTTACGTTCAGCGTAAGAGGCTTGCTTTTCTCCCTTCATAAACGCATAACCGGGGTTAATCAGCATCAGTAAAACCGTGTCGCATTTCTCAAGCACGTATTCGAGTGTTGATAACGGAGTTGAAGGTTTCAGGGCAACACCAGCACGGACTCCCTTGGCGTGGATTCGATTGAGCATTCCATCAATATGTGGCTGAGTCTCTGCATGAAAAACAAGCTGCTGAACGCCAATGTCCAACAGCTCATCAACAAAATAATCTTGCTCCGTCACCATGATATGGCAGTCAAATTCTAAATCCGTCTTTGCTCGTAATTGCCGCACAGTATCGAGCCCTAGTGGCATACTTGGTGAGAAATGACCGTCAAGAATATCAACGTGTAACATTTTTATGCCGCTCTTCTCTAAAATCCTGACTTGGCTTTCAAGGTTGCACATATCAAGACAGATAAGCGACGGAGAAATTATGCACTTTTCGTTCCAGATTGACATAGTTACGCGTTATTCCTTATGAAGTCTTCGATTTGGTTGCGGGTTGGAATTGATTCGATTGCGCCTTTGCTCTGAACACAGATACAGCCGGAAATATTTCCGTAGTTCATAGCTGCTTCAAGTTTTTCGTTAGTGATGTCGGAGATACTGGTAACGTTCTCAAGCCTCAATTTCGATAAGAAAGCTCCCCAGAATGCGTCCCCGCAGCCCGTTGCGTCAACAGCGTGAACTCTCTTGCCCGGTACACTAACAGTTCCGTCCTTGAAGAAAGCTTTTGCGCCGTCCTTGCCAAGAGTCTCAACTATTACAGCGATGTCATATTCCTTCATGAGCTTGGGAAGATTTTCCTCGCCGCCCATCATGTCAATCTCTTCACCAGACAACTTCAATAAATCAACGTAACCCAACACGCTCTTGATAGCTTTAACGCATGCGTCTATGTCATCATTCCACATAATATTTCTGTAATTTACGTCAAAGCTTACGAGCTTCCCGTATTCGTGGCCAAGTTTCATAGCCTTGATAGTAGCGTCCTTTTCGGGTTGGGCAGAAAGTGAACATGATCCAGCGTGAATTATTGCGTAGTTCTTTATGTCAGCTTCCTTAACGTCGGCTTCAGAGAGCAACATATCGGCTCCGGGCTTGCGTGCAAAAGTAAATACTCGTTCACCGTTTGCCTGTAACGTTACAAAAGCCATCGTAGTAACAGCGTCTTTAGTGAAGTCTTTGCAGATTGCCTCAACGTTATATTTTGCGAGTATATCCATTAAGAAATGGCCGAAATTATCGTCTCCAACCTTGCAACACATTGCAGCGTTCAGTCCGTTCTTAGCAACAGCTATAGCAACGTTGGCGGGTGCGCCTCCAGCTTTTCGTATGTAACTGGCTTCTTCGCTTCCCGGGATAAAATCTATTACCATTTCGCCGATAGCGTATAAATCGTTCATGATAAAGCCCCCATGTACAAAATTTTGGATAAGTTTGTGAATTGCGATAATTATACACTATGAAGTAAATAAAAATCCCCCTGCCTCAATGACAAGGGGACTTCAATTTTAAGCCTCAACATTCTTAAACGTGCTTAAACGTGAGCAACTTGTCCCTGTAATAAGCGTATTGTTTCTTGCGCAGCTCTATCTCTTTCTCAAGTAATGCTATTGATTCTGTAAATTTATCAAGTATCCTCACAATCTCGTGCTGAACAGGAAGAGGCGGGACGGGGATTGTTACATTCTCCATTTTCTTCTTGG